>Ga0306921_10000502_pt1 | contig 34616 bp, 36 predicted proteins | sample sta12Cox44000080_FD_203760 | JGI IMG/M metagenome (GOLD analysis project Ga0306921, IMG submission 203760) | Lab enrichment of tropical soil microbial communities from Luquillo Experimental Forest, Puerto Rico - statoxic.12C.oxic.44.000.080 (v2)... | ecosystem: Environmental > Terrestrial >... | reverse complement strand
GTCTTGACGTCGATCTTGCGCACGCCGGCATCGTGCGTGGCGTCCACCAGCAGAGCGGCGCCTTGCCGCTTCAGCGCGGCGGCGATGCGCGCCATGTCGAGTGCGCCGCCGTCCGACCAATGCACCGAAGAGATCGAGGCGAGCGCGACCGGGGCCGAGCCCTTGCGCTCGATGACCTCCAGCACGGCCGAGGTCCAGTCGCCGTCGGCCGGCTGCTTGACGGTGTCGACCGTGAAGCCGCCCGCCTCGGCGCGGCCAAGCCATTCCAGCACCGGCGAGGTGTGGTCGTTCTCCAGCACGATGACCCGGTTGCCGCGCCTTATCGGCAGCACCTTGCCCGCGGTCGAGACGCCGTAGCCGACCGACGAGATCAGCGCCACGTCATCGGGCGCCGCGCCGATCAGCGCCGCCGCGGCCTTGCGGGCGCGCTCGTACTGGCCGGCCTGGAAGCCGTCGGGCAGCTTCCAGGGCTGGCCCTTACGGGACATCGCGGCCCGCCCGGCCTCCTGCGAGGCCAAGGGCAGCGGGCTCCAGGCGGCGGCATTGAAGAAACAGACCTCGCGCGGCATGTCGAACAGCGCGCGTTGGCAAGGCAGCATTACGCGATCTCCCTCGGACGGCTGAGCTTAGCATGCCATGCGCGAGGACAAGTTTTTTGGTCGTCATGCATGAGCATGTCTCGTGGCTGATTACCTCGCGTGTAATTGAGAGTGCCGAGATGCGAACCCATCTTTGGAGGGACACCCGGAGGAGGGAGAGATGAGCTACCAGTCCCAGCATCAGCGCTTTCACCAGCCGGACCAGTTCGTAACGACGGCCACGCCGAAGCAGTCGCTCGCAGAGCGCATCGCGTTCACCCTGACGCTGTGGCGCCAGCGCACCGACATGCGTCGCCGGCTGGCGGAGCTCGATTCGCGCGCCCTGCGCGACATCGGAATCTCGCCGGCAGCCGCCGCCTACGAATCAGGCAAGCCGTTCTGGCAGAAGATGGGCTGTCTGCGCTGAGCGGAATGTCCCCACTCTATTAAGGGGGAACTTTCTGGCTTCCCGAGCGTTGTAAGACCGCGCGTGCGCGGCTGTTTGTCCGGAGCCGCGAGTGGCATTCGAACAACGGCGTAGGGGGGCTTCTGGGATGACACCGCCGGAACTTGACCGGAAATCGGCGCTGTTCCTCGATTTCGACGGCACTCTGGTCGAAATCGCGGCGACGCCCGAGCAGGTCATGGTCCCGCCCGGACTGCCCGACTTGCTAGCCCAGCTTTACCGCCAGCTCGGCGGGGCGCTGGCGATCGTGAGCGGCCGCCCGCTGGCCCAGACCGACGAATTGCTCCGCCCTTTCTCCGCCAGCGCTGCCGGCGAGCACGGCGTGGCGGTGCGCTATGACGACGGCACGCTCGAGGAAATGCCGATCGGTATCGCCGTGCCGCAGAACTGGCGCGCGGCGCTGGAATCGGCCGCCGAGCGCTGGCCTGGCGTGCTCGTCGAAGAAAAGCCTCATGGCGTCACCGTCCACTATCGCCTGGCACCCGAGCGCGGCAACGAGGTGTGGCGCACGGTGCGCGCTTTGGTGCCGCCGGATCATCCGTGGTTTCGCCTGTTGCCGGCGCGTGAAGCAGTGGAAGTGAGCCTGCGCTCCGTCTCGAAGGGCCACGCCGTCGAGCGGCTGATGGCGCACCATCCGTTCCACGGACGGCGGCCGATCTTCGTCGGCGACGACATCACCGACGAAGCAGGCATGAGCATGGCGCGCCGGTTCGGCGGCGTTGGTTTGCGCGTCAGCGAAGTGTTCGGCGGCGATCCGGCGCAGGTGCGCGCCTGGCTGATGCAGGCGGCCGAGCGGCTCGACGATCCCGCCTCCCCGGCGCCCCCAACCACCGGTGTATCGCCATGAGCAGCCTCGATCTCGGCGTCATCGGCAACTGCGCCATTGCGAGCCTGATCGATCGCAACGGCCGGCACGTCTGGCATGGCCTGGGGCGTCTCGATGGCGACCCGGTGTTCAACGCCCTGCTGGGCGGCAGCGAGCCGGTATCGGGCTTCATGGAAGCTGCCGTCACCGGCGCCAAGGAGAGCCACCAGCGCTATCTGCCCAATACCGCCATCCTCGAGACGATCGTTGAGGGTGCCGGCGGCACCATGCGCATCGTCGACTTCGCGCCGCGCTTCCGCCGCTTCGGCCGCATGTTCCGTCCGCCGATGCTGGTGCGTCGGCTGGAACCGATCGCCGGCCGGCCGCGTGTCACCATCCGCATCCGGCCGACCTTCGCCTACGGCGCGCTGAAGCCGCAGGTCACCAGCGGCAGCAATCACGCGCGATTCTTCGGCGAGACCTCGGTGCTGCGTCTCACCACCGACGGCTCGATATCGACCATCCTGCATGAAAGCGAATTCTCGCTCGCCCGGCCGCTGACGATGTTGATCGGCGCCGACGAGAGCATCACCGACGGCCCTGACACGCTGTCGCGCAACTTCCTCGCCGAGACCGAGTCGTACTGGCAGACCTGGGTGCGCGACCTCAACGTGCCGTTCGACTGGCAGGCGGCGGTGATTCGCGCCGCGATCACGCTCAAGCTCTGCAGCTTCGAGGACACTGGCGCGGTGCTGGCCGCCCTCACCACCTCGGTGCCCGAGGCTGCCGACACGCCACGCACCTGGGACTACCGCTTCTCGTGGCTGCGCGACGCCTTCTTCACCGTGACCGCGCTCAACCGGCTGTCGGCGACGCGCACCATGGAAGGCTTCGTGCGCTTCATCGTCGACATCGTCGAGGCCGGCGCCTCGCGCGGCGATCCCGAGCTGATCGCGCCGCTGCTCGCCATCGCGCCCGGCACCGACACCGCCGAGCGCATCGTCGACACCTTGCCGGGCTACCGCGGCTTCGGGCCGGTCCGCATCGGCAATGCAGCGGTCGTGCAGCGTCAGAACGACATCTACGGGTCGATCATCATGACCGCCGCGCAGATGTTCTGGGACGAGCGTCTGCCGCGGCACGGCGACATGGAGCTCTATCGCCAGCTCTGTCAGGTGGGGAACGAAGCCCAACGCGTCGCGTTAAGCCCAGATGCAGGAATCTGGGAATATCGCGAGCGCGAGGAAGTGCATACCTTTTCGGCCGCGATGTGCTGGGCGGCTTTGTATCGCCTGGGCATGATTGCACGCCGGGTCGGGGCCGATGCCGAATCGCGCGAATGGCTGGCCAGGGCGGGCGTGCTGCGCCAGGAGATCCTGCAGCGCGCGACCACCCAGGAAGGCTGGCTGTCGGGTGTGCTCGATCGCGACATGGTCGATGCCTCGAGCCTGGTGCTGCCGGCGATCGGCCTCCTGACCTCCGATGATCCGCGCTTTCATGCGACGCTCGACACCGTCGGCAAGAAGCTGATGCGCAACGGCTTCCTCATGCGCTACGTCGAGGCCGACGACTTCGGCAAGCCGACCAACGCCTTTCTGCTCTGCACGTTCTGGTACATCGACGCGCTGGCCAGCGTCGGCCGTCGCGACGAAGCGCTCGAGCTCTTCAACAACCTGCTGGCCCGCCGCAACCATGTCGGGCTCCTGTCCGAGGACATCGATCCGCGCACTGGCGAATTGTGGGGTAACTTCCCGCAGACCTACAGCCAGGTCGGCTTGATCCTGTCCGCCATGCGCCTGTCGCGCAGCTGGGAGGAGGGCCTATGGCACGCCTCGTGATCGTCTCCAACCGGGTGCCGATTCCCAAGGCACGCGGCACGCAGGCGGGCGGGCTCGCCGTCGCCTTGCGCGACCTGTTGATGCCCGGAACGATGTGGTTCGGCTGGAGCGGACGGCTGAGCGCCGAGCCGTCGCTGCAGCCGGCCCAGGTCGAAGCGCGTGGCGTCACCTATGCCACCATCGACCTCACCTCCGATGCCTATCGCGGCTTCTATGTCGGCTTCGCCAACGGCGTGTTGTGGCCGTTGCTGCATTTCCGGCTCGGCCTGATGCAGTTCCGGCGCGAGGACTATGCCGGCTATCTGTCAGTCAATCGCAGCTTCGCCGAATCGCTGGGGCCGCTGCTGCAGGCCGAAGACACCGTGTGGGCGCACGACTATCACCTGATCCCGTTCGGCCGCCTGCTGCGCGAACAGGGCTTTACCGGGCCGCTCGGCTTCTTCCTGCACGTGCCGTTCGTGCCGCCCTCGATGCTCGAGGCCATGCCGGTCGGCCGCGAGCTGGTGGCCGACCTCTGCGCCTACGACGTGGTGGGCTTCCAGACCGAGGAGCATGCGCGTGACTTCCGCGACTGCGCCCAACGCCTGCTCGGCGCATCGGTCGACGGCGACCGCGTGAAGTTGAACGGCCGCACCATGCGCGCCTTCGCCGATCCGATCGGCATCGACGCGGAGTCTTTCGCGCAGGAAGCCGAGCGTGCCGCGGGCGACAAGCTGGTGCAGCGGCTGGCCGGCAGCCTCTCCGGCCGCGCGCTCGCCATCGGCGTCGATCGCATGGACTATTCCAAGGGCCTGCCGCACCGCTTCGAGGCCTATGCGCGGCTGCTCGAGAAGCATCCCGAGCACCGTCGGCGGGTGCACTTCCTACAGATCTGCCCGCGGTCGCGCGAGGAGGTCGACGAGTATCGCCGGCTGCGCGCCGAGCTCGATCGGCTGACCGGCCGCATCAACGGCCGGTTCTCGGAGTTCGACTGGACGCCCTTGCGCTACTCGACGCGCGCCGCGCCGCGCTCGACCCTGGCCGGCCTCTATCGCATCGGCCGCATCGGCGTGGTGACGCCGCTGCGTGACGGCATGAACCTGGTCGCCAAGGAGTTCGTCGCCGCGCAGACCGAGGACGATCCGGGCGTGCTGATCCTGTCGCAATTCGCTGGCGCCGCCCAGGAACTGACCGAAGCGCTGGTGGTCAATCCGTTCGACCCCGACGGCATCGCCGACGCCATGCACCTCGCGCTCACCATGCCGATAGAGGAACGCAAGGAGCGGCATACGGAGCTTCGGGCAAAGGTCTTCCGCACCACCGCCCAGCTCTTCGCCCGGCGCTTCGTCGAGGCGCTTACCCCGCGGGCGATGGCACGGGCGGCGGCGTGACGCCGAACGCCGGCGGGTAGACGACGCTCACGTCGGCTCCATCGAGCGCGCCCGGCACGAATTCCAGAGCCATGAAGGCGTCGCCGCGGAAAGGTGCCTTGAGATGGCGCGCGCGCTCCGCGGAAAACCCAAAGCGCAGATAATAGGACGGGTGGCCGAGCACGATCACCGCGCGCCATTTGCCGCTGCGCGCCGCCTCAAGGCCGGCGCGGACCAGGGCGGTGCCGATGCCGGCGCGCTGGCGGTCGGGCCGCACCGCCATCGGCGCCAGGGCCAGCGCGTCGACCGGCCGGCCATCCGATCGAACCGACAACGTGCTGAACAGGATGTGCCCGGCGATGTCGTCGTGCGCCGACGCCACCAGTTCGATGACGGCGAGGTCGGCCGCGCGCAGATCGGCGATCAACGTCGATTCCGCCGTCCCGCCGAAGGCCGCATCGTTCAGGTGGCGAATCGCATCGTCGTCGGCCGGCAGCCGCCGGCGGGTTGTCACTTAGCCGCCATGATGTTGCTCAGCAGCGCCATCAGCACATCGGGGCAGGTGATGTGCGGGTTGTGGCTGGCATCGATCTCGTGATGGGTCCAGCCAGGCTCGTTCTTGGCGCGCTCGGCGAACTGGCGGAACACGTCACCCGGCCCGTTCTTCTTGGCATAGATGTAGTGGCGCGGCGGGAACTTGCCCGAGCTGAGCTTGATCTTCTCCTCGAACGTCTTGATCGGCTGCGGCCGGCGCTTCGGCACCGCCCAGGCCGCGTCTTCGGGCGAGGTGTCGGGCGGCATCGGGTTGAGCGGCAGCTTCCAGCCATCGCCGTCCTTGGCGGCGCCGGCGCGCATGTGGGCCTCGCCCTTGGGGCCGAGCAGATCGAACAGGCTCTGCCCGTCCTTGGGCGCGAAGGCGTCGATATAGACCACACGGGCGATGCGGTCGGCCGCCTTGTCGGCGACCCCGGTCGCGACCATGCCGCCATAGGAGTGGCCGAGCAAGGTGACCTCTTTCAGGCCCTCGATCTCGAGCACCGCCAGCACGTCCTGCACATGGGTCGACAGGTCGACCTCGGGCCGCGCCAAATGGGCGCGCTCGCCCAGACCGGTGTAGGTGGGCGAAAAGAACTCGTGGCCGGCTTTGCGGAAAAGCGGCCGCATCTTCTTCCACGCCCAGGCCGCCGACCACGCGCCATGCGCCAAAACTACCGTTGCCATGCTTTCCTCCCGCTGGCGGCTCGGCTGCCCAAGTGCTATTACGAAGCACTCGCAATGCCAGACACTTCCGCCTTGATCTTGGCCACCTTAGCACTGGGCGAAGCCGCTGTGGGCTTCCGGGGCCGCATTGTCGCGCTCGACATGAGCCGGGCGCATGCCACGGGCTTGCCTCGGTCCGAGCTGGAGCGGCGGCTGCTGGAGTTGGGCTTCGTCGAGGGGGCGGACGTCGAGCTGTTGCACCAGGGGCTGTTCGGGGGGGATCCCATTGCCGTGCGGGTGGCCGACGCCACCATCGCGCTGCGCCGCCGCGAAGCCATGGCGATCATGGTGGCCGGCGAAGAAGCCCTGCCGTGAACGCCGGCCTCGAGCTGGCGCCGGTGGTGGCGCTGGTCGGCAATCCCAATTGCGGCAAGACGGCGCTGTTCAACGCGCTCACTGGCAGCCGCCAGAAGGTCGCCAACTATCCCGGCGTCACTGTCGAGAAGAAGACCGGCCGGCTCACCACGCCCGCCGGCCGCGCTCTGACGGTGGTCGACCTCCCCGGCACCTACTCGCTGCGTGCCCGCTCGCCCGACGAGGAGATCACGCGCGACGTGGTGCTGGGCAAGGCAGAGAGCGAGCAGGCGCCCGACCTCGTGGTCTGCGTCGGCGACGCCTCCAACCTCAGGCTGGCGCTCAGGCTAGTGCTCGAGCTCAAGCATGTCGGCCGGCCGGTCATGCTGGTCCTCAACATGATGGATATCGCCCGCCGCCGCGGCATCGAGATCGACATGGCCAAGCTCGGCGGCGAGCTCGGCGTGCCGGTCGTGAGCTCGGTGGCGGTGCGGCGCGGCGGCACCGATCAGCTGCTGGGCGAGATCGATCGCGCGCTCGCGGGCCTGCCCAAGACTGCCCCGGCCGACTGGCGGCCGCCTGGCGCCGGCGAGCTGCGCGGTGCACAGCGCGAGGCCGATCGCATCCTGCGTAGCGCGCTCCGCGGCACCGGCCGGCCCGACAGCGGGACCAACCGCGCCGACGCCATCCTGCTGCATCCCGTCGCCGGCCTGGTGATCCTGCTCGCCATCCTGTTCGTGATGTTCCAGGCGGTGTTCGCCTGGGCGCGGCCGTTGATGGACGCCATCTCCGAAGGCTTCACCTGGCTAGGCGCGATGGTCGGCGAGGCGGCGTTCCTGCCGGAGCTGCTGCGCAGCTTCCTCAAGGACGGCGTGATCGCGGGCGTCGGCAGCGTGATCGTCTTCCTGCCGCAGATCGTGATCCTGTTCTTCTTCATCCTGGTGCTCGAAGACCTGGGCTACATGGCGCGCGCGGCCTTCCTGATGGACAAGATCATGGGCGGCGCGGGCCTGCACGGCCGGGCTTTCATTCCGCTGCTCTCGTCCTTCGCCTGCGCCATCCCGGGCATCATGGCGACGCGCGTGATCGACGACCGGCGCGATCGGCTCACCACCATCCTGGTCGCGCCGCTAATGACCTGCTCGGCACGCATTCCGGTCTACACCTTGATCATCTCGGCCTTTATTCCCGACCGCGAGCTCTGGGGCTATGTCGGCCTTCAGGGGCTGGTAATGTTCGGCCTCTACGCCACCGGCATCGTCGGCGCGCTCGCCGTCTCGTTCGTCGCCAAGCGCCTGTTCTGGCGCACCAATGCCGGCGAGCCCTTCATGCTGGAAATGCCGGGCTACAAGATCCCGCAGCTCCGGAGCTTGGCCCTGGGCGTATGGGCGCGCGCGCTCGCCTTCCTCAAGCGCGCCGGCACCACCATCCTGTCGATGATGATCCTGATCTGGGTGCTGGCGTCGTTTCCCGGCGCGCCCGAGGGGGCGACCGAGCCCGCCATCACCTACAGCCTGGCTGCCATGATCGGCCATGCGATCGAGCCGATCACGGCGCCGCTGGGCTTCAATTGGCAGATCAACGTCGCGCTGATCCCCGGCATGGCGGCGCGCGAGGTGGCGGTGGGCGCGCTCGGCACGATCTACGCCATCGATGGCGGCGACGGCGCCGCGGCCAAGATCGGTCAGGTGCTGGCCGGACAATGGACGCTCGCGACAGCGTTGGCGCTGCTCGCCTGGTACGTGTTCGCGCCGCAATGCGCCTCGACCTTGGCTGTCATTCGCCGCGAAACCGGCGGCTGGAAGTGGATGTGGACCACCTTCGGCTACATGCTGGCGCTGGCCTACGTCGCGGCCTTGGCCACCTTCCAGATCGCCCGCGCGCTCGGCGCCGGCTAGTCGGCCACCTTCAACTCGTAGAGCCTGATCGGCCAGCGCCCGTCGGCCGACAGCGAGCGCCATTCGGCTTCGTCGACCGGCGTGCCGTTGGTGGCCACCCAGTGCGCCAGCTCGTTCGGCCCGCGGCTCCGGCCGCCGAGCAGCACGTAGCGAACATCGCCGCGCCGCGCCATCTCGGCGAACGCCTCGACCGAGAGGATGGGGTCGCGCCCGGAGAAGCCGCCCATCGCCATGACCGGCTGGCCGGTGCCGATGATGATCGGTGCGGCGAGCAGCGCGGTCGGCGTCGCCATCAGGAAGCGCGCCTGGCCGCGATGGCTGGACAGGAACTCGACCAGCTTGGGGTCTTCGCTGAGCGCGGCCCAATTGCGCGACAGGATCGGCCCGCGGCCATCGCTGATCCCGAGCCAGCGCGGCAGGCTGGCCGACGGCAGGGTGAGGTTGCCGGCGGCGAAGATTGGGCTCAGCGCCCAGGCGAGCGGCAGCACCAGCAGGGCCGCGCCGCCGACCAGCGCCGGCGGACGCTTGTCGCGCCACAAGGTCACGGCTGCCACTAGCACCACGGCGATGGGCGCGGTCATCCACGGCGTCTGCCAGCCGAGCGCGCCTGCGCCCAGCACGTAGCCCTGCCACAGCGCGGCGGCGCCCAGGCCGGCGGCGAGCCAGCCCGGACCGCGCCGCCACAGCTGTACGGCCCCGATGGCCGCGAGCGCCGCGAAGGGCGGCGCCAGGGTCGAGAGATAGTAGATATGGAAGATGCCGCCGGCGGCGCTGTAGACGACGCCGTAGGTCAGCGCCCAGGCGCCCCACAAGGCCAGCGAGGGCCAGGTGCGGTCGCGCCGGCGGACCAGTACCAGGCCGAGCACGGCGAGCGGCAGGAACCAGGCGAACTGGCTGGCGAGCGTCGGTGCGGCAAGCCGCAGCGGGCCCGTCGGGACGGAGTCGTAGAGCTCGAAGCGCTGCGGCGTGACGGTCTGCTGCTGAATTTGCGGCATCGGCCGCTTGCGCACGAAGCGCTCGAGGCCATTGTGCACGACGACCAGCTCGAGCATCGAGTTGCCGGTGGTGCTGCCGGCGTAGGGCCGCGAGTCCTTGGGGGTGAGGTCGAAGGCGAGCGGCCAGGACAGCGCCACGACCGCGAGCGTCGCGCCCGCGGCTGTCATCCAGCCGAGGCGCCGCCACCAATCGAAGCCGCCGCTCGCCACCAGCCAAGCGAACAACAGCGCCGGGCCGCAGACCAGCGCCGCCAGCATCTTGACGTTGAAGGCGATACCCAGCAGCGCCATCGACAGCACCAGCGCAAGTCCGCGCCCGCGCAGCGCCGCCCATGCCGCCAGCAGGAGAAAGAACACCAGCCAGGAATCGGTGTTGTTGGAGCGGTCGACCGCCACCATCACCGGCGTTATGGCAAGCAGCAGGGCGGCGATCAGCCCAGCCGGCGCACCGAACGGCTTGCGCACCAGCCGATACAGGATCGCCACCGAGCCCACCCCGGCCAGCGCCTGCGGCAGGTGGATGGTCCAGCCGCTGAAGCCCAGCAGCCAGGCGAAGGCGGCCTGGATCCAGAAGGCGAGCGGCGGCTTGTCGAGCGAGACGAAGCCCGCCGGATCGAAGGCGTTGAAGAAGAAGAGGGAGCCGCCCTGCAGGGCGCTGCGCACACCGGCGGCGTAGTAGGCCGTGCCGAAGCCGTTATCCTCGAGCCGCCACAGCCTCAAGCCAGCCGCCAGCAGCAGAACTGCTGCAAGGCAGGCATATTCGATGCGCCGTCGCTTCGGGATGTCCCCCATCTCCCTGCTGTACGCGGCAAGCGCGGCAGACATCCCGCGCCTTTCTCAGCTGACCGCGTAGCTCAGCGTCATCGCTTTGGCTGCGCGCCGCACGATTGTAGCCTAGGTCCGATGACATATCTCGTTACCAGCCTTTTTGGGCTCGCTTACCTTGGAATGGCGTTGGGCCGCATTCCTGGATTGAGGATCGACCGCTCCGGCATCGCGATGATCATCGCTGTCCTGCTCGTTGCCATTCGCGCGATACCATTGGATCGCATAGCGGGCGCGATTCACTTTCCGACCTTGCTCCTGCTTGCAGGTTTGATGGTCCTGTCGGCGAGGGTCGGTGCCAGCGGCTTCTACGACGCGGCGGCGACCTGGATTGCGAGCCAGGCGAGCCGCCCGCTGTGGCTTCTCGCGCTGACTATTGCCGTCGGCGGAGTTCTCTCCGCATTCCTTGTCAACGACATCGTCGTTTTTGCCATGGCCCCGCTCCTGTGCAGTGGCCTCGCGGCACGCCGCCTCGATCCTCGTCCGTTCCTCTTCGGACTCGCGGCAGCCAGCAATGCAGGATCGGCTGCCACCCTCATCGGCAATCCCCAGAACATTCTGATTGGCCAGGCTGGTGGAATCGGCTTTTGGCCCTACTTCGCCGACGCCGTCATTCCGGCCCTCGTCGGGCTTGCGGCCAGCTTCGGATGTGTAGCGATCGTATGGCGATCGAGCCTTGCCGCACCCGCTGCCGACGCGCCGCTGAGCAAGTTCACCTTCGATCGCCGCCATGTCAGCGTCTGCGGGGTTGGCCTCGTCATCCTTTTGGTCCTGTTCGCGACCCCGCTACCGCGCGAAATATCCGCGCTGCTGGTTGCCGCCTGCCTGATCGTGAGCCGTACACTTCCCACGCGGCAGTTGTTGGACGAGATCGACCTCCCCTTGCTCATCTTGTTCGCGGCGTTGTTCATCATAAATGACGCGTTTGCGAGCACCGGATTTCCCGAGGCGGCGGTGCGCGCCCTTGCATCCCACAACCTTTTGCCCAGTCGAATCGTATACTTGGAGCCGATCTCACTCGTGCTCAGCAATACAATCGGCAATGTGCCGGCCGTGGTGATGATCCTGAAGGTCTGGCAAGACATCCCTCAGGGCACTCTGGTCGGCCTCGCGATCTTGTCGACGCTTGCTGGAAACCTGTTCCTGGTCGGAAGCCTGGCCAATCTGATCGTCGCAGAGCGCGCATTGGCGCAGGGTGTGCAGTTGACGTTCCGCGATCATGCCAAAGCGGGCGTGCCGATTACGCTGTTGTCGATGCTCTTCGCCGGCCTGTGGCTCTGGACTGGCGGATACATGCCCCGCTGACATACGGCGGTGGCCATCAAGTCTAGCTAGACTACTCCGGTTTGATGCCGAGTTTCTTGATCAGCGGCACGATGGTCGCCTCTTCCTTGGCCAGCATCGCGGCGAGCTCCTGCGGCGTGCTCGCCTTGGTCTCGGCGGTCAGTTCGGCAAAGCGCTCGATGACGCCGGGGTCGCTCAGCACCTTGACCATGGCGGCGTGGAGCTTGGCGAGCACGTCGGGCGACATGTTGGCGGGCCCGAACAGGCCGGTGAAGGTGCTGAAGGTGAAGTTCTCGAGGCCCTTGATCCCCGACTCCATCATGGTCGGCACGTCGGGCAGCTGCGGCACGCGCTTGTCCGACGTCACGGCAATGGCCCTGAGCTTGCCGCCTCGGATGTAGCCCAGGACGGCGTTGATCTGGTTGACGTGGGCTGGAACCTGGCCGGCGATGGTGTCGAGCACGGCAGCGCCACCGCCCTTGTACTGAACCTCGGTGTACTTCGTGCCGGTGGCGTCGGCGAACAGCTCGGCTGCCATGTGGTTGGTCGTGCCGACACCGGAATTGGCGATGGCGAACTTGCCGTCACGGCCGGCCGCGACGAAGTCGGCCAGCGTCTTGACCGGCGAGGCGGGGTTCACGAGGAAGACCGTCGCCGCCGACTGGATGTGGCTGATCGGTTGGAACGCCGTGTGCCAGTCGTACGGCGCGTTGCCGTAGATCACCGGCACGCTGACTAGCGAGTTGGCCGAGACCATCAACGTATAGCCGTCTGGCGCGGCGCGGGCGACGGCGTCGCTGCCGATCATGCCCGAGGCGCCGGCCTTGTTCTCGACGATCACCGCCACGCCCAGCACCTCTCGCAGCTTTTCGGCGACGATGCGCGCGGTGACGTCGATGTTTCCCATAGGGCGCGATGATCCTGATCGGCCGGTCGGGATATTCGGCGGCGGCGGGGCTCGCGATGGCAAGCAGCGGGCCGAGCAGAGCGATCGCAAGACGCATGGTGTTTCTCTCAAGCTTGGAAAGGTGGCCGGTGCTGCGCCCACGGCCGCGCGTCTTCGAGGAGCGCGCCCAGCCGCAGCACGTCGGTCTCGCAGCCCCACTTGCCGACGATCTGGACCGAGGTCGGCAATTTGTCGGCGCCGAAGCCCGACGGCACGGCCATCGCCGGATGGCCGGTGAGGTTGAAGGGGTATTGGTAGGAGGTCCAACCCTGGCGGGTGATGCCGCACTTCACGCCATCGACCACGACCTCGTCGTTGGCCGCGTCGTGCGCGACATCGAGCGCGGTGCGCGAATTGGTCGGCGTCACCAGGAAGTCGTAGCGCTCGAACAGCGCCTGGATGCGGCGGAACAGCGCCGTGCGCGCGAACTGGGCATTGCGGAAGTCGGCCAGGCTGAACTTGGCCCCGCGCTCCATGAAGGCGAGCGTGACGGGATCCATCTGGTTCTGCCACTTCGGCAGGTACTGGGCGCAGAACACGGCGAAGTTCGCCTGATAGAGCACGCGGCCCTCATATTCGATCCAGTCGATCTTGTCGGTGATCTCCTCGACCGTTGCGCCCGTGTCCTGCCAGGCGGCGAGGCAGGCGCGGGTGTTGGCGCGCACGTCGGCGGCGACGCGCGGATTGGCGGCGAGCTCGAGGTAACCGATGCGCAGGCCTGCGAGATCGCGCCCGGCCAGCATGGGCGAAAGCGACCGTTGGCCGCCGCCGAGGCTCCACGGATCCTTCCCGCTCGGGCCCACCAGCACCGAATGCATGACCGCCGCATCGGTGATCGTGCGCGCCAGCGGCCCGGCATAGACGTTGTTGCCGAAGGCATCGCGCGAGCCGTCGATCGGCACCGCGCCCAGGGTGGGCTTCAGCCCGACCAGGCCGCTGCACGACGCCGGACCGCGGATCGAGCCCGCCCCGTCGGTGCCGAGCGACAGCGGCCCCAGGCCGGCCGCGACCGCCGCGGCGCCGCCGCCGCTCGAGCCGCCGGGCGTGCGCTCGAGGTTCCAGGGATTGCGTGTGGTGCCGAACGACGGCCCGTCGGTCAGGCCTTTGACGCCGAACTCGGGCGTCGTCGCCTTGCCGATCACGATCGCGCCGGCCTGGCGCAGGCGCGCCATCAGCACGTCGTCGGCCGCGGCCGGCGGATTGCCGTCGAAGATCGCCGAGCCGTGCCGCGTCGGCACGCCTTTGACGTCGACCAGGTCCTTGATGCTGACCGGCACGCCGTGCAGCGGTCCGAGCGGCGCACCGTCGGCCACCGCCTTCTCGGCCAGCTTTGCATCGCGCCGCGCTTCCTCCGCCATCACCACGCGAAAGCAGTTGAGCTTGGGTTGCGCTTGGTCGACCGCGTTCAGCACCGCATCGACATATTCGACCGGTGAAAGCTTGCGCGCACGGACGAGGGCGGCCGCCTTCACGGCCGGCATGAACAGCAAATCGGCATCGGGCATGTCGCGAGCCTAGCCCAGAAATCTGTGCTACCGGCAGCGGCATGTTCACCCTGCCGGTCCTGGCAGCCCTCGCCGTCGTGGCGGTCGTGACCTCCTTCATCTCCGGCATCTTCGGCATGGCGGGCGGCATGCTGCTGATCGGCTTTTTGCTGATGATGCTACCGGTGCCGGTCGCCATGGTGTTCCATGGCGTGATCCAGATCGCCGCCAACGGCTGGCGCTCCTATCTGTGGCGGCGCCACATCAACTGGGCGGTCGTGCTGGAATTCGGGCTGGGCTCGCTGTTCTCGCTGCTGGTCTTCTCCTCGCTCGCCTTCGTGCCGCCCAAGTGGGCGGTGCTGATGGCGGTCGGCCTGACACCGTTCATCGCACTGTCGGTGCCGCTGCGAGTCGCGCCGAACATCGAGCGGCGCGGCCAGGCCTTCCTGGCCGGCGCGATCGGCGGCGCCCTCCAGCTCGTCGCCGGCGTGACCGGACCGATCCTCGATGTTTTCTATGTCCGCAGCGGCATGAGCCGGCAGGTCAATGTCTCGACCAAGGCGGCGGCCCAGATCACGGGCCATCTCACCAAGGTCGCCTATTTCGGCGTTTTGGTCGCCACCCCCGGCGGCCGCGATCTCGAGCAATGGCTGGTCATGGCCTATGCCGCGGTCTTCGCGGTGCTGGGCACGACCCTGTCACGGCGATTCCTCGATCGCCTGTCCGATCACCAGTTCTATTATTGGACGCGCCGGGTGATCCTGGCGATCGGCGCGGTTTACATCGTGCAGGGCGTCTGGCAGGTGGCGGCGAGATGAGCGACAAGACCGACAAGCAACAGGTGCGCGAGCTGCTCGACCGGCTGGCTGATGACGCGAGCTTCGCCGATATCCAGCGCGCCATCGCGGTGCTGATGTGGCCCAAGCAGGGCGACGGCGGCCTGAAGCCGCCCGAGCGCCTGTCGCCGGAGGAAGTGAAGCGTCGCCTGCGCGAATGGCTGAAATCGGAGAAGGACAAATGAAAGACCGCGTCTCGATCGACCTTTTGGACGGCGTCGCCGACGTCCGGCTGATCCGCGCCGACAAGATGAACGCGCTCGATCCCGCCATGTTCGAGGGCATCATCGCGGCGGGCGACAAGCTCGCAAACATGAAAGGCGTGCGCTGCGTGGTGCTGTCGGGCGAGGGCAAGGCATTCTGCGCCGGCCTCGACATGGGCTCGTTCGCGGCGATGAAGGATCGGGCCAAGGACAAGGACCCGGGCGGAGTGCCCGGTGCGCGCGATCTCACCAAGCGCACCCACGGCATCGCCAACGTGCCGCAGCAATGCGCCTGGCTGTGGCGCACCCTGCCGGTGCCGGTGATCGCCGCGGTGCACGGCGTGGCGTTCGGCGGTGGCTTTCAGATCGCGCTCGGCGCCGACATCCGCTACGCCACCGCCGACACGCGCTTCTCGGTGATGGAGATCAAGTGGGGCCTGGTGCCCGACCTTGCCGGCACGCAGCTGATGCGACATCTGGCGCGCGAGGACGTGGTGCGCGAGCTCACCTACACCGGCCGCATCTTCAACGGCGACGAGGCCCAGAAGCTGGGCTTCGTCACCCGGGTGGTGGCCGATCCGCGTGCCGCGGCGCTGGAAACCGCCCGGGAGATCGCCAACAAGAGTCCCGATGCCGTGCGCGCCGCCAAGCGCCTGCTGAACGACGCCGTCGCGGTCGATGCCGCGCACGGACTGCTGGCCGAATCGCAGGAGCAGCAGAAGCTGATCGGCTCGCCCAACCAGCTCGAAGCAGTGATGGCCAACCTGCAGAAGCGCGCCGCCAACTACAAGGATTGAGGTCTGCCATGAACCGCCAATGGCTCTACGCCAAGCAGCCGGTCGGCAAGATCGGCCCCGACACCTTCGAATGGCGCGAGACCGCCATCCCTGAGCCGCGCGACGGCGAGGTGCTGGTGCAGACGCGCATGCTGTCGCTCGACCCGGCCAACCGCGCCTGGATGATGGGCAAGACCTATCGCGACGCGCTCGAGCCCGGCCAGGTGATGTCGGGTTTCACCATCGGCGAGGTGGTCGACTCCAAGGCGCCCGGCCTCGCCAAGGGCGACATCGTCGAGGGCGACTGGGGCTGGCAGGACTATGCCGCCCTGCCGGCACGCCGCCTCACCAAGCGTACGACCAAGGCTCCGCTGGAGCTGCTGATCGGGCCGCTCAGCGTCACCGGGCTCACCGCCTATTTCGGCCTGTTGGACGTGGGCCGGCCCAAGCCCGGCGACACCGTGCTCGTCTCGGCCGCGGCCGGTGCGGTCGGCTCGATGGTGGGCCAGATCGCCAGGATTGCCGGTTGCCGCGTCGTCGGCACCGCAGGCGGTCAGGACAAGTGCGACTGGCTGGTGAAGGAGCTCGGTTTCGATGCCGCCGTCGACTACAAGGCCGGCAACGTGTTCCGCGCGCTGCGGGCGGCGTGCCCCAACGGCATCGACGTCTATTTCGACAACACCGGCGGGCCGGTGCTCGACGCCGCGCTGGGGCTCGCAAACCTGCGCGGCCGCGTGGTGTGCTGCGGCAACGTCTCGCAATACGATGTCGAGAAGCCGGCGCCCGGCCCGATGGGCGTGCCCGGCCTGGTGGTCGTCAAGCGATTGCGGCTCGAAGGCTTCATCGTCACCGATTTCTACGACCGTCGCGCCGAGGCCGAGGCCCGGCTGGCGCGCTGGATCGCCGACGGCAGGATCAAGGCCGAGCTCGACATTTTCGACGGCCTCGAACGTGCGCCCGAGGCGCTGATCGGCCTGTTCGAGGGCAACAATCGCGGCAAGCGCGCGGTGAGAGTCTGATGGCGTTGGTCCTGCACGGCCACCCGTTCTCGTCCTATACGCAGAAGGTGCTGGTGGCGCTCTACGAGACGGCCACGCCGTTCACCTGGCGCGTGCTCGACGGACCGACGGCGTTCGATGAATTGGGCAAGCTCTGGCCGATGCGGATGATGCCGGCGCTGGTCGACGACGGCACGCCGTATATCGAATCGAGCATCATCATCGAGCATATCGCGCCGCAGCTCGTGCCCTCGCTCGAGGTGCGCTTCCTCGACCGCTTCTTCGACAATTACGTCATGACCCCGATGCAGAAGGTCGTGACCAACCAGCTCCGCCCCGAAGGCGATCGCGATCCCTACGGCGTGGCCGAAGCAAAGAAACGCCTGGAAGTATCGTACGCCTGGCTCGAAGCGATGCTGAAGGGCCGGAAGTGGGCGGCAGGGGAGGCGTTCACCCTGGCCGACTGTGCCGCCGCGCCGGCGCTGTTCTATGCCGATTGGGTGCAAGAGATCAGCGCCGAGCTCACCGAGCTGCGTGCCTATCGGCGGCGACTGCTGCGCCGGCCGTCGTTCGCTCGCGCCGTCGACGAGGCGCGGCCGTTCCGCGCCTTCTTTCCGCTCGGCGCGCCCGATCGCGACTGACTCAATTTTGCTGGGGCGACCACGAGGAAGACTGAATCGCGGCTCCGCACGACGAGCCTTATCGTCGCCGGCATGACCCAGTATCGCCTTCACTACTTTCCCGAGTCGGGCAACAGCTACAAGCTGGCGCTCATGCTCACCTTGTGCGGCCAGACCTTCGAGCCGGTCTGGACCGATTTCGGCGGCGGCGTCACCCGCACGCCGGAATGGCGTGCCGAGGTCAACGCCATGGGCGAGATTCCCGTGCTGGAGGAGGACGGGCAACGCCTGACGCAGACCGCGCCGATCCTGCTGCGCCTGGCTGAGCGATACGGCCGCTTCGGCGGCACGAGCGACGAGGAGCGCTTCGAGATCCTGCGCTGGCTGTTCTGGGACAATCACAAGCTGACCGGCTACATGGCGACCTACCGCTACAACCGCGCCTTCACCCCGTCACCCAATCCCGATGTGATGGCGTTCATGAAGCGGCGCATCGACGATTACCTCGGCATCCTGGCCAATCACCTCAGCGAGCAGCCGTTCGCGGTCGGCGAGCAGCCGACCATCGCCGACATCTCGATGATGGCCTATCTCTCGTTTCCCAAGCACGAAGCGGGCTACGACCTGGCCGTCAGCCATCCGCCGGTTGCGGCCTGGCTTGGACGCATGGCGGCCCTGCCGGGCTGGAAATCGCCGTATGACCTGCTGCCGGGCGAGCGCCTGGGCTGCTACGTCGAGGCTTAGTTAGATAGATAGCGCGAGATTTTCGTTAGAGCAGCGGCCCCATCATGGCGATGCTGTTGTTCCACAGGCGCCGCGGGGTCGACCAGGCCGACACCTGTTCTTCGGTGACACGATGTGAGCGGGCGAGATAGTCCTGCTGCCGGCGGCGGACTTCGCCGGTCAGGTCGGGGTCGTAGAACAGGATATTGTTCTCGTAATTGAGGTCGAAGCTGCGACGGTCCATGTTGGCCGAGCCGATCAGGCTGAGCTCGCCGTCGACCGTCAACGACTTGGTGTGCAACAGCCCGCCTTCGTACTCGTAAACCTTGACGCCGGCGCCGAGAAGATCGGCATAGTAGCTGCGGCTGGCGGCACTCACGATCCAGGAATCGTTGCGCGCGGGAAAGATGATGGTCGTGTCGACGCCACGCCAGGCTGTCGTGCATAGCGCATTCAGCAAAGAGTCGTTTGGCACGAAGTAGGGCGTGGAAATGACGAGTTCGCGTCGTGCCGCGAACATCAGGCCCTCGAACATTTCGGGCATCGCCGAGGCACGCACGGTCGGGCCCGTGCCGATCACCTGGGCGGGCACGCCGCCCGCGCCGTGCTGTGGCAGAGGCCGTTCGAGGCAATCGATGGCGTCGTCCGGCACGTAGGTCATCCAGTCGCTGGCGAACAGGTACTGGTTCTGGCGCGCGATCGGGCCCTCGAAGCGCATGACGGCGTCGACCCAGGGCGCGAATTTTGCTTTGACGAGAAACTCGGGGTCCGCGCAGTTCTGGCTGCCGCAGTAAGTGATGCGATCGTCGATGACGACGATCTTGCGATGATTGCGCAGGTCGATGCGACCCACGAATGGCCGCAGCAGGAGATTGCCGATCGGCAGGCCGACGGCAACGCGCACGCCGGCGTCGCGCATGGCCTGCCAATGAGGCGAACGGATCATCGCGCGCGATCCGAGGTCGTCGGCCATGGCGCGGCAGATGATCCCGCGAGAGGCCGCCCGCTTCAGAGCCTCGACGATCTTGCAGCCGTTGTTGTCGGGCAACCAGATGTAGAACAGCAGATGGACGTGCTGGGTAGCGGCGTCGATATCGAACACCATGCTATCGATCGCGGCGTTGGAGTCCGCCATCAGCAAGGCTTTGTTGCCCGTGATCGGTGCGAAGCCGCTGATCGACTGCCCGAGGCGGAAGGCGGGACGGTAGCGCTCAGGTACGGCAGGCTCGGCACTGTCGGCGGCCTGGAAGCAGGGGCCGTCGGGCGGCGGAAGGCGCGCCAGTGCCGCCCGCAGCCGGACCACGCGGCGTTGCCCGATATTGGTCTCGCCCAGCAGGAGGTAGGCGAGGATGCCGACGAACGGCAGGGCCGCCACCACCACCATCCAGGCAATGCGCGAGGCGGGATCGCGATTGGGCCGCAGCAGGATGCGCCCGATGACGACCAGCACGAGCAGCGTATGGGCCAGGAACGCGATCAGAGAGTGGTGGAGGAAGACGAGCATTTTGGCGCAGCTGCCTAGAGTACGTCCGTCTTTAGGCGCCGACGAACTTCGGCTTGCGCTTCTCGACGAATGCCGCCACCGCCTCCTTGTGGTCGGCGGTGCGCGAGGCACGCACCAGGCGCTCGGCCTCGCGATGGAGCGCGGTGGGATAGTCGATGTCCAGGGCGTCGTCGAGATTGTCCTTGATCAGGGCGAGCGCGGCCCGTGGCCCTTCGGCCAGGGACCGCGCGAGCGCGAAGGCTTCGTCCTGCAGCTTGGCGTCCTCGACCACGCGATTGAACAGGCCGATGCGCTCGCCGCGCTCGGCGTCCACCCGCTCGGCGGTGAACATCAGCTCGCGCGCCCGCGCCGAGCCAATGGTACGGGTCAGGAGCCAGGCGATGCCGTAGTCGCCGCTGAGGCCGACGCGGGCATAGCCGGTACTGGCGAACGCCGACCGGGCGGCAATGCGGATGTCGCAGGCGAGCGCGACGGCGAGACCGGCGCCGGCCGCCGCGCCGGGCAGGGCGGCGATGGTCGGCTTGCGCAAGCCCACCAGTGCGCCGGTGAGTCCCATCTGCCGCCAGCGCAGGTCCATCAACCGGTCCTCGAAGCTCAGCTGGGTGCGCGCGCTGCGCCCGCCCATGCTCTTGACATCGCCGCCCGAGCAGAAGGCGGTGCCGGCACCGGTGATCAGGATCGCGCCGACATTCGGATCTTCGCCGCGCTCCTTGATCTGGGTGCGCAATGCCGGCGTCAGTTTCTCGGACATGGCGTTGCGCGCCTCGGGGCGATTCAGCGTGATCAGCGCGACTCCCTCACGTACGGCGCACAAAAGTTCATTTGTCCCGGTGTCTATTTCCATGGAACTCTTCCCCTCGGAGAATTTGCCCATGACATTCCTGGTCACCGAACACACCGTCAAGACACCCCGCCATACCACGGGCTACCTCGCCTGCGGCGCGGAATCGGCGCCGCTGCTGATCTTCGTCCATGGCTGGCCCGAGCTGTCGCGCTCGTGGCGGCACCAACTGCCGGTGTTCGCCGATCTCGGCTTCCGCTGCGTCGCGCCCGACATGCGCGGCTACGGCCGCTCCAGTACCTACACCCGCCATGAGGATTTCACCCAGGAGCAGATCGTGCAGGACATGGTCGAGCTGCTGGCCTTCCTTGGCCGCGACAAGGCGGTGTGGATCGGCCACGACTGGGGCAGCCCCGTGGTCTGGAACATGGCGGCGCACCATCCCGACAAAGTCGTTGGCCTGACGAGCCTCTGCGTGCCTTACATCAAGGGCTTCACCCTGGAGGAGCGGCTGCCGCTGATCGACCGCAAGGTCTATCCCGAGGCCGAGTATCCGGTGGGCCAGTGGGACTACCAATATTTCTATGCCGAGAACTTCGAGAAGGCGCACAAGGACTTCGAGAAGGACATCCGCCGGGTCGTGAAGACGCTGTTCCGCAAGGGCAACCCCGACGGCGCAGGCAAACCCGCCTTCACGGCGTCGGTCCGCAAGAACAGTGGCTGGTTCGGCGGCAACTTTCCCGACCTGCCGCGCGATGGCGACGTCATCACCGAACAGGATCTCGAGGCCTACACCGCGGCGCTGACCCGGAACGGCTTCTTCGGGCCGGACGCGTGGTACATGAACAACGAGCGCAACGGCGCCTACGCCGGCCAAGCCAAGAACGGCGGCAAGCTTTCCATGCCGGTCCTCTTCCTGCACGGCGCCTACGACTACACCTGCGAGACCATGACCTCGAAATTCCCCGAGCCGATGCGGCGGGATTGCAGTGACCTCACCGAAGTCGTGGTAAAGTCCGGCCACTGGATGGCCCAGGAGAAGCCGGTCGACGTGAATGCCGCTATCGCCAAATGGCTGGCCACGAAGTTGCCGCACTATTGGAGGACATGACCGAAAGAGGAGGACGCCATGCGCACCATCTCGATCGCGTTGTTGACCGTCGCCAGTCTGGCGCTTGCAGGTTCTGCGTTTGCTCAGAAGGACAAGGACGACAAGCCGGGACACGGCAAGGGCGGGCCGCCGAGCGCGCAACAGCCTTCGTCGTCGCGTTCGTCTTCGGGTGGCCAGCAGGGATACGTGGTTTCCGATCGCGACCGCAACACGACCTATTCCTACTACCGCACGGAATACAACGCCGGCCGCTGCCCGCCGGGTCTGGCCAAGAAGGACAATGGCTGCATGCCGCCGGGCCTGGCCAAGAAGCAATGGGAGGTCGGCCGGCCGCTGCCGAGAGAGGTCTATTACGAAGAGCTGCCGCCGATGCTGGTGCGGCAACTGTCGCCAGCGCCGGCCGGCTATCAGTACGTGCGGGTCGCCAACGACGTCCTCATGATGGCAGTCGGCACGCGCCTGATCGCTGGCGCTGTCGCCGACCTCAGCAGCTTCTAGTCGGCTTCAACGCCCCTTCATGCGCCGCCAGGCGGCGAAGGCCTGTTTGGCGCGCTCGCCGCTCGGGATGTGCAGACCATAGACGCCGCCGCCCTGGTTGACCTGCTCGGCGGTGAACTCCTCGAAGGCGACGGCTTCGGCCGCCTCCTCGGCGACCTGGTCGGCGAGGGCCGCCGGCAGGACGACCAGCGCCGTGCGGTCGCGCAGGATCACGTCACCCGCCTCGAGCGGCAGGCCGCGCAGCTCGCGCCGCATCACCACCCCGGCGAGGCGCTGCGTCAGGCGCTCAGGCAAGCGCGCGACCGGCCGGTCGAGCACCAGCACGTTGCCATCGCGGGCTGCCTCGATCGCCAGGCAAGCTTCGCCGGCGAACGGATCTGTGGCCGGCAATCGCGCGAGGTTGCGGCCTTTGACGTCATGCTTGGCCAGCGCCATGACGATTGCCTTGGCGCCAACCCGCAGGAGCTTGGCCGGAGTGTCCCGTTTCATTACTTCCGCAACGCCGCGAACCGCTCCTGGGTTTCCGCCGGCCAGGTCTCCTTGGGCTTATAAAACTCCGGCACCGCCTTGGCGCCGGCCGGCAGCACGACCCAAGGCTGCTTGCTCGACGTGAAAATGTGGATGTCGGGCCCGATGCCGTGGCCGGCATCGAGCGAGCCCACCCGCACGAAGCGCACGGCGTCGCCCGATCCCGAGTAGTTGCTCCACACCGCGACCCGGCACTTGGGGCAGCGCCAGATCTTCTGGCCCTTGCCGCTGGCCGATGGCGTATCGACCGGCTCGGGCTGACCTTCGCTTGTAATCTCGACGCGGTCGGCCTCGATCATGGCGTTCAGCGCGAACACGGTTCCGGTCTCACGCTGGCACCAGGTGCAGTGGCAGGCATGCACGAACAGCGGCTTGCCCGTCATGCGGTAGCGCACGTGGCGGCAGGTGCAGCCGCCTTCATAAGTCTCCATAGTCGGCATCCTGGCAATTGCGGGAGGCCAACGATATGGCGGATCGGCTGAAAGGCAAGGTGGCGATCGTGACCGGTGCCGCGCCGCGCGGCGAGGGGGTGGGCAACGGTATGGCCACCGCCATCCTGTTCGCCCGCGAGGGCGCCAAGGTGGTGCTGGTCAACCGCAGCGCCGAACGAGCCGAAAAGCTCTTAAAGCAGATCAAAAGCGAGGGCGGCGAGGCGAGCGTCTTTGCCGGCGACGTCGCCAAGCCCGAGGCGGCCGAGGCGATGGCCGAGTTCGCGGTCAAGACCTACGGTAAGCTCGACATCCTGCACAACAACGTCGGCATCGGTGCGCCGGGCACGCCCGAGACCGTGACGCTTGCCGACTGGAACAAGGTGCTGGAGGCCAACCTCACCACCACCATGCTGTGCACCAAATACGCACTGCCGAAGATGAAGGCAGCGGGCGGCGGCTCGATCATCATGGTGTCGTCGATCGCGGGCGCGCTCGGCCTGATGGGCAGCCAGGGCGCGGTCGCCTATTCGACCGCCAAGGCCGGCCTGCACGGCTTCACGCTCTCGGTGGCGGCCGACCATGCGACCCAGAACATCCGTGCTAACTGCATCGTCGTCGGCTCGGTCCACACGCCGATGGTGGCGCATCTCGGCGCCGAGGCGCGCGAGCGGCGCAAGAACATGGTGCCGATGAAGAGCGAAGGCACCGCCTGGGACATCGCCCACGGCGCGGTCTATCTCGCCTCCGATGAATCGCGCTGGGTGACCGGGCTGATGCTGCCGATCGACGGCGGCCTGGTGTCGCTCAGGGCTTGGCCGCGCTGACCCTGCGGTCGTGGTGCCAGGTGTAGAGGCCGCTTAGCACCACGATGGCGGCACCCAGGATCGTCCAGACGTCCGGCACGTCGCCGAACAGCACGAAGCCCAGGATCGTCACCCAGACCAGGAGCGTGTAGGCAAATGGCTGCACTGCGCCCGCCTCGGCATAATCGAGTGCCTTGATGAGCGCGTAATGCGCGATAGCGCCCATCAGCGAGATCACGATCATCAGCGTCCACGCAAGGGTGCTCGGCCATTGCCAGTAGACCGGCCCGACGAAGCTGGTGGCAATCAGGGCGATGACGGCGGACCATAACAGCGACGTGCCGGGCGAATCGCTGAGCGAGGCGAGCCGGGTCAGGATCTGGTAGCCCGCCCACATTATCGCGCCGACCAGCGGCAGCAGCAGCGGCCATTCGAGGCTGCGAAAGCCCGGCCGCACGATCAGCAGCACGCCGACGAAGCCCGCAGCGACGGCCAGCCAGCGCGCCAGGCCGGCGCGTTCGCCGAGGAACAGCACGCCGAGCGCGATCACGATCAGCGGCGAGGTGGCGGCGACGGCGTGAGTGTCGGCGAGCGGCAGGTAGCGGAAGGCGAGCACGAACATCGCGCCTTCGACGACGGCGATCAGCGAGCGGACGATCTGCAGCACCGGCCGGGTCGTGCGAAATGTCGCGCGCAGTCCCTGGCGGCGTACCACGAACCAGGCGAACAGGCAGAGCAGGATGTAGCGGATCCACATCATCTGGGCGACTGAGTAGTCGGCGACCAGCCACTTGGAGATCGCATCCATGCCGGCGAAGCACAGCATCGCCAGCATGGTAAGAAGGGCGCCCAGCGTGTTGTTGCTTGAGATCCCTCGCGAAGGCTCGGGATGACGCCCGCGGGGCGTCACTCCGCCGCCACCGCCCGGCGCGCTGGCGGGCGGAAGGCGGGGATCACGCGCTCGGCGAACAGTTTCAGGCTGCGCATCGCCTTGTCGCGGCCGTAGTAGGGCGGATAGTGCAGCAGCAGCGAGGTCATGCCGGTGCGCGCCTGCATCTCGCGCAGTTTCTTGATGACGGTCTCGGCAGAGCCGTGCAGCAGCGTGGTCTCGAGATCCTCGTACTTGATCTGGCTGCCCTTCTCCGACACCGAGCCGAGATAGCCGCCGGTGCCCGAGCCGCCGAAGTGCGAGATGTGGCGCACGATCGCTTCCTCGGTGTCGGCGCGCGCCTCAGCGTCAGTGTCGGCGATATAGACCCAGCGCGCGATGTCGATGTTGCCGGCCGCCGGATTCTTGCGCCGCTCAGGCGTGGCCTGGGCGAGTTCACGCTTGTAGAGCGACGTCTGCGCGGCCAACGTCTCGACGCTGGGCAGGGTGCTCAGCATCAGGCCGAAGCCGTTGCGGCCGGAGTAGCCGATCGAGCGGTCGGTGCCGCCGGCCATGTAAAGCGGCGGATGCGGCATCTGCATCGGGTGAGGCAACATCTCGTACTGATCTTTCACGACGCCGGCGTAGTACTTGCCCGTGTGCTCCCAGCGATGGCGGTGCCAGGCATCGAACATCAGGCCGATCGCCTCCTCGACCTGGTCGCGGCGACTGTCGAAATCCTTGCCCAGGCCGACGAACTCGTAAGGCCGATAGCCCGAGCCGACGCCCAGCCGCACGCGGCCGTTGGAAAGAATATCGACGAACGAGGTGTTCTCGACGACGCGGATCGGATCGTAGAGCGGCAGGGTGATCACCGCCGCGCCGATGTTGATGCGGCTGGTCTTGGCGGCGAGGTAGGCCATGTAGGCGAAGCAGTCGGGCATGATCCCGTAGCTGGTCGCGAAGTGATGCTCGGCGATCCACGCCGTGTCGTAGCCCAGCCGCTCGGCTTCGAGGATTTCATCGGTCGTGCGGGCGTGCACGTCGCGATGCGGGTAGGGCTCTTCCTTCGGGTTCGGATGGGAGGTGAAGAGGACGCCGAATTCCATGGTTGCCGCCATTTCCTCGTCTTTCTTTTTCGTGCAGCGATGTTAGGGGGCCTGCCATGCACTGGCCAGCCATTGAGGGGCGAGGTCGAGGGGCATACCCTCGCGCAGCGGATCGGAACTTAAGCCGGAGGCTGGCATGGCATTCGACCTCGTCGTCAAGGACGGCATGATCGTCGATGGTTCAGGGTTGCCGCGTTATCGGGCAGACATCGGCGTCAAGGACGGCAAGATCGCCGAGATCGGGCGCATCAACGGCGCCGCCAAAGAGACGCTGAACGCCGAGGGCCGCGTCGTCGCGCCGGGCTTCGTCGACGGCCACACCCACATGGACGCCCAGATCTTCTGGGATCCGATTGGCACCAGCTCGTGCTTCCAGGGCGTGACCTCGGTGGTGATGGGCAATTGCGGCTTCACGCTCGCGCCGTGCCGCGCCGAGGAAGCCGACCTGGTGATGCGCAATCTCGAGCGCGCCGAGGACATCAGCCGCGCCGCCATGAAGGCCGGCATCAAGTGGCGCTGGGAGACCTTCCCGCAATTCCTCGACGTGCTCGACGCCCTGCCCAAGGGCATCAACTATGCCGGCTATGTCGGCCACTGCGCCATCCGCACCCATGTCATGGGCCAGCGCGCCTTCACCGACCAGGCGACCGAGGACGATCTCAAGGCGATGATCCATCACACCCAGGAAGCGATCGCCGCCGGCGCGCACGGCTTCTCGACCACGCGCTCGGTCGCCCACCAGACCTCCGACGACAAGCCGGTGGCGAGCCGGCTCGCCACCTGGGCCGAATTCGAGGCGCTGGTGAAGTCGATGGGCGCCGGCATGGTCGAGGTCGCGGGCGAACCGCGCGGCGCCGACGGCCACAAGGCGCGGGCCTATTACGAGGGCCTGAGCAAGCTCGCGATCGAGAGCGGACGGCCGATCACCTTCGGCCTGTTCAGCCGGCGCACCAATGCCGGCGCCTGGCGCACCACCTTCGACATCATCGAGCGCACCTGCCGGCAGGGCGGCCGCATGTTCGCCCAGGTCCACAGCCGGGCGCTGAACGTGCTGCTTTCCTTCGAGACCCAGCTGCCGTTCGACAAGTGGGACGTCTGGCGCGACATGCGCAAGCTGCCGCTTGCTGAGCAGAAGAAGTGGCTGCTCGACGCCGACAAGCGCAAGCAGCTGGTCGATATCGCGTCCAAGCCCTACCAGGGACCGGCGGTGAACGGCGCCGAAGCGCGTCCGGCGGACTGGGACTGGATCTTCGCCTTCACCGACATGAAGGGCCCGCACAAGTCGATGGCCGAGCTGGCGCGCATGAAGAACACCCATCCGGTCGAGCTGATGATCGACATGGCGCTCGAGCGCGACATGAAGTTCTTCATGATCCAGCCGATCGCCAACGAGAACCAGACCGAGGCGCTCGAGCTGATGAAGCATCCGCGCTCGGTAGTGACGTTCTCCGACTCCGGCGCGCACGTCTCGCAGATCATGGACAGCTCGCTGCAGACGCATCTCTTGAGCCATTGGGTACGCGAGAAGCAGGCCTTCACCCTGGAAGAGGCGGTGAAGATGCTCAGTTGCGACAACGCCACCCAGTTCGGCTTCCACGACCGCGGGCTGCTGCGCGAGGGCCTGGCGGCGGACATCGTGGTGTTCGATGCCGACACGGTCGGCGCACGCATGCCGGAGGTCGTCGCCGATCTTCCCGCGGGCTCCAAGCGGCTCAAGCAGAAGTGCGACGGCATGATGGCGACGATCGTCAACGGCCAGGTCCTGCTGCGCGATAATGAGCCGACGGGCGCCCTGCCGGGCCGGTTGTTGCGCCGGAAGCGGACGGCGTAGTCTTTAGTTACGTCGCTTGACTTGCGGTCGGCGCGCCCTCATATACGCGCCGACCCGCGATGTTCGCGGGATCAAGGTTTCTCGCGACTGCGCGACGCGCCCTTAAGATGGCGCTTCATCCCGAGACAATCTCCCAGAAGAAAGAGCCGCCTCCGCCGCGCCGGAGAGTGAGCCAAAGCCGCTCAACGTGAGTGGCGATAAGGACTTATTTCCAAAGTGAGTAATGTAACGTTTGCGGATCTCGGCCTGGCCGAGCCGCTGCTGCGTGCGCTGCACGCCGCCAACTATGCCCATCCCACGCCGATCCAGGCCCGCACCATCCCGTTGCTGCTGCAAGGCCGCGACGTGCTGGGCATCGCCCAGACCGGCACCGGCAAGACCGCAGCCTTCGCTCTGCCGGTCCTGCAGCATCTCGCCGCCGCCCGGCAACGCGTGCAGCCGCGCAGCCCGCGCGCGCTGGTGCTGGCGCCGACGCGCGAGCTTGCGGTGCAGATCGTTCGCAGCTTCGACACCTATGGCAAGGGCCTCGGCCTGCGCCTCGGCATGGTGATCGGCGGCCTGGGCTTCGGCCGCCAGATCGACACCCTGCAGAAGGGCGTCGACATCCTAGTGGCGACGCCGGGCCGCCTGCTCGACCTGATGGCGCAGGGCCATGCCCGGCTCGACCAGGTGAGCTTCCTGGTGCTCGACGAAGCCGACCGCATGTTCGACATGGGCTTCCTGCGCGACGTCCGTCGCATCGTCGCGGCGACCAGCAAGCAGCGCCAGACGCTGATGTTCTCGGCCACCATGCCGGGCGACGTCGCCAAGCTTGCCGCCGAATCGCTGCGCTCTCCCGAGCGCATCGAGATCGCGCCGCAGGGCCGCACGGTCGACAAGATCGACCAGCGCGTCTACTTCGTGAACTCGGCCAACAAGCGCGCGCTGCTCAGCCATCTCCTGGCCGACAGCACGCTCGAGCGGGTGATCGTGTTCACCCGCACCAAGCGCGGCGCCAACCGCGTTGCCGAGGCGCTCGACAAGACCGGCGTGCCCTCCGAGGCGATCCACGGCAACAAGAGCCAGGGTGCCCGCCAGAAGGCGCTCGACAATTTCAGCCTCGGCCGCGCCCGCGTGCTGGTCGCGACCGACCTCGCTTCGCGCGGCATCGACGTCAGCGGGGTGACGCACGTCATCAACTTCGAGCTGCCGGTCGACGCCGAGAGCTACGTCCATCGCATCGGCCGCACCGCGCGCGCCGGCGCCTCGGGCATCGCCGTCTCGTTCTGCGACGGCAGCGAGCGCGGCCAGCTCAAGAGCATCGAGCGGCTGACCAACCAGCGCATCGCCGTCATCTCGATGCCGGCCAACGAGGACCTGCCGCAGCAGGCAGCGCCGCAGAACCGCGAGGAACCTCGCGGTGAGCGCCGCGAGCATCGCGGCCATCGCGGCGGACATCGCCACGAAGGCCGGCCCGAGCATCGTCATGAGCATCGCGGTCACGCAGGGCACCATCACCGCCGGCACGACGACCGCCCGCACCACGAGGAGCGCCCGCAAGGCGAGCGCCAATGGGCGCGCGGTGATTACCGTGACCAGCCGCGCGGCGAGCAACCGCGTGGCGAGGGTCGTCCGCATGGCCAGGAAGGCCGCCCGCACTGGCGTGGTCGCCGGTTCGGCGGCGGCCGCGGCCGCGGGCGCGCGGCCTAGCTGAAAGGAAACGGGCGGCAGGTCCCTCGACCCGCCGCCCGTTTTCGTTCCGGTCGGTTGCCGTGCGTCTCAGCCGCGCGACGGCAGCTCCAGCTTCCAGTTCCGGAGTTCACGCTCGAGCACCGGGATGCCCGAGTAGTCGCCGGCCTTGCACCTGTCGATGGCGATTTGTGCGGCGGCACTGTTGTCTTCATCGACTGTCTTGCCGCTGCCGGTGCCGCTAAGGTAGTGCTGGTACTTGCCGGCCAGGGCCTGGCAATACGCGGCGTCGCTGCTCTGGGCCAAAGCTGGAGCGGCCGAGGCAAGAGCGAAGCCCGCGATCACGTAGATGCTTTTGATCTTCATGGTTCACTCCCTGTCGATCGCATCATGCGTCGATCGACGGAGTGAGTCTGGGACTCGCGCGTGAGCGCTTCAACAAGAACACGCTGACAATTGGCTGACTGACACGAAGCTGACTTACACGCGTCTGACAATCGTCAAACAATTCCTCGAAGAAGCCGCGCCTGGTCTTGAAGCCGGAGCTGCCGGTCGACACTGAGAGCTACGTCCATCGCGCAGCCCAATTGAAAGAAAATGGGCGGCAGGTCCTCGACCCGCCGCCCGTTTTCGTTCGATCGATCGCCGTTCGGCTCAGCCGCGCGAGGGCAGCTCGAGCTTGGCGTTCCGCAGCTCCTGCTCGAGCACCGGGATACCCGAGTAGTCGTTGGCCTTGCACTTGTCCATGGCGATGCGGGCCGCCGCGCTCTGGTCGTGGGTGTGCCGGCCGCTGGCGTTGGTCGACATATAGCGCTGATACTCGCTGCTGAGGGCGTTGCAGTATGTGGCGTCGTTGCTCTGAGCCAAAGCCGGCACGGCCGCAGCGAGGGCGAGACCCGAGATCAGACAAATGCTCTTGATTGTCATGGTTTGCTCCTTTCGAGATGCCCGTTGGGCAGGCCGTGAGGAGTCTTCGCTCTTTCGCTGACTTTGAAATGACTGACGCCAAGCTGACTTGCATGCTCCTGACAACGGTCAGACGATCCCTTCTTCCTTGAAGATCTCGAGACACTTGCGGAGCGCGCGCTCGTAGCGGGCGCGCTCTTTTGCCATCGACTGGTCGTTCCACTCGAAGAAGCCGCGCTTGGTCTTGAAGCCGATGCGGCCCGCGTCGACGTTGTTCTGCAGCACCGGCGGCGGGCCCTTCTCGTTGCAGAGGTCGGGCCAGATGATCTTGGCCACGGCGCAGGTCGTGTCCCAGCCCGAATGCTCCTTCTGCACGATCGGACCGGCCGCGGCGTAACGGAAGCCGAAGCTGAGGCGCACCGTCGCGTCGATGTCTTCCGGCGAGGCGACGCGCTGCTCGATCAGCCACAGCGCCTCGCGCATCAGTGCGCCCTGGATGCGGTTGCCCAAAAAGCCGATCACGTCCTTCTTGACCTGCACCGGCCGCTTGCCGAGCGCGGCCATGATCGCGCCGACCGCCTCGGCCAGCGTCACGTCGGTGTGGGCAGAGCGCACGACCTCGACCAGCGGGATCAGATGCGCGGGCATGAAGAAGTGCAGGCCCATCATGCGGCCCTGTGTCTTCAGGCCCTTGCCGATCTCGCTGATCGGGAAGCTCGACGAATTGGAGGTCAGCGCGCAGCGGGCCTGGGCGAGCGTCTCCATCTCGGCGAACAGCTTCTGCTTCAAGGCGAGGTCTTCCGTCACCGTTTCGACCGCGATCTCGATCGTCGGCCACGACGCTTCGGGCAAGGTCGCATAGGTCTTGAGCCCTGACGTATTTGTGGGCTTGCCCATCGCGGCCAGTGCCTTGGCGACCGCCGCCGGCAGGCCGTCGCGGGTACTTGCGGAGCGTGACACCACATCGACTTTCCAGCCGCCGCCCAGAAACATGGCGATGATGCCCACGCCCATGGTGCCGCCGCCAATGACGAGCGCATGTCCTGGCGCACGGTGTTCGCTTTGCGACATTCTTGATCCTCCCATTGCCTTGGCAACTCGACGCGCCCCCGGTGCCGGGGCAATATCCCCGCTCACGCGAAAGGGGAAGCGTCATGAGCGGCACCTACAAGGATATCGGCGTCACGAGCGATGGTCATGTCGGGATCGTCGAGATCCAGCGGCCGCCGCACAACTTCTTCGACAATTCCCTGATCAACCAGATCGCCGACGCCTTCGAGGCGTTCGACCGCGACGTGAACGTTCGCGCCTACGTGCTGTGCGCCCAGGGCAAGTCGTTCTGCGCCGGCGCCGACTTCGCCAACCGGCCGGCCACCGGCAGCGGCACGGAGAGCGGCAAGCATCTCTACAAGGAGGCGACCCGCCTGTTCCGCGCCAAGAAGCCCAGCGTCGCCGCGGTGCAAGGGCCGGCGATCGGCGGCGGGCTCGGGCTGGCGGTGATGACCGACTTCCGCGTCGCCGCGCCCGAGGCGCGCTTCTCGGCAAATTTCACGCGGCTCGCCTTCCATCCCGGCTTCGCGCTCACCTACACGCTGCCGCGCCTGGTTGGCCAGCAGAAGGCGAACCTGATGTTCTATACCGGCCGGCGCATCGGCGGCGAGGAAGCCCATGCCTGGGGACTGGCTGACGTGCTGGTGCCGCTCGCCGATGTGCGTAAGGCCGCGGTTGCGCTCGCCACCGAGATCGCCGAGGGCGGGCCGCTCGCTGTGCAGTCGACGCGCGAGACCATGCGTCGCGGCTTTGCCGATGCCGCCGAGGAGGCGACCGAGCGCGAGCTCACCGAGCAGGACTGGACGCGCAAGACCGAGGACTTCAAGGAGGGCGTGAAGTCCTATGCCGAGAAGCGCGTCGGCAACTTCAAGGGGCGGTGATGGCAACGCTGCTGGCAGGAAAAGGCGCCGTCGTCACCGGCGGCGCGTCGGGTATCGGCGAGGCCTGCTCGCAGACGCTGGCGGGCGAGGGGGCATCGGTGCTGGTCACCGACGTCGACGACGCGCTCGGCAAGGCGGTGGTCGAGCGGATCGTGAAAGCCGGCGGCAAGGCGCACTACCTGCATCACGACGTGCGCGACGAGGCGGCCTGGCCGGGCGTGATCTCGCAGGCCGAGAAGCTGTTCGGCCAGCTCGACATCATGGTGGCCAATGCCGGCATCGGCATCATGTCGCCGATCGAAAGCATGACCTTGGCCGACTGGCAGCGTCAGCAGGCGATCAACCTCGACGGTGTGTTCCTGTCGGTGAAGCACGCCATCCCGGCTATGAAGCGCGCCGGCGGCGGCTCGATCGTGCTGATGTCGTCGATCGCTGGCCTCCGCGGCGCGCCGGGCCTCGCGGCCTATTCCGCGACCAAGGGCGGCGTGCGCCTGCTCGCCAAATCGGTGGCGCTCGAGCATGCCGCCGACAAGATCCGCTGCAACTCAGTGCATCCCGGCATCATCGCCACGCCGATCTGGGGCAAGCTGCCGAGCGGTGCCGAGGGCAATCGCCGCAACGCGCCGATCGATCCGCGCGAGAGGGCGGCCGCCGTGGTGCCGCTCACCCGTGTCGGCGAGGCGCAGGACATCGCCAATGGCGTGCTGTTCCTGTGCGCCGACGCCGCCGACTACATCACCGGCCAGGAGCTGGTGATCGACGGCGGCATGACCGCGGGCGGCCGGCCGCCGGCGCGTCCGGCCTAGCGAGAGCTGACCGCGCGCTCTTATCAGAAAGCGACCGGATAGGGCGGCAACTCCCCGTTCTCGTAGCGTTTGGGAAGATCCGGCGTCACGTTTTCCCACACATAGAGCATCGAGCGCTTCTTTGAGTAGCCTTGGTGGCGGATATCCGCCGGCATGGCCGCGACGTCACCCGCTTTCATGGTGACCCGCGCGCGGGGTGCGCCCGTGTTCTTGTCGGCGACGTCCCAGACGATCTCGTCGGAAAGCTGGATGAACCATTCGACGCGGTCGTTGCCGTGGAACACCGGCAGGATGTATTCCTCGGTGGTCGGGCAGGCGAGCGAGGCTTTGCAGACCGCGGTCACTGATGGGTTCCAGGTGACGTCGGAGCGGCTGAGATACTTGAACAAACTGAAAGCGTGCAACTGACCCTCAAAGCCGGGCTCCGCGATAATTTCGGGTTCCTCCTGCGACACGTCGGCGAAGGCGCGATTCACCGGCATGTCGTTGCGCAGGGGCGAATCTCCAGGCAGTCCAGGCATGCGCTTGGTCTGGATGCGCGTGCGCTCGATCGCTTCGATGTTTTCGCCCTGCTTGGCGCCGAAGGCACTGCCGGTCTCGACCGGTGCGGCAAAGGGGTCGAAACCTTCGTTGACCCAGTCGCGCAAGATGGCCTTGAAGGTCGCCATCATATGCGCCGCGTCGAAGCGTTCAGTGTAGTCGACGCCCGCCTCCTTCATGACGCCATTGAAGCTGCCAGCGTACATGTCGACCTGGCCATAGAGATTGCGCGTGCCGATCACGTGGTCGAAGTTGACCCAGCCGTAGAAAAAGTTCCACGCCACGTCGCGCATGCAGGCACGAAGGAAGGCCTCAGCCGACATTTGGTGCGATCGAGTCTGGCCTTTGGCTGGCCACCGTACGGTGACGAAATACTCGTCGCGCGACAGTTCGAACTTGCCCAGCTTGAAGGTTCGGTAGCCGGTTTCGTTGCTTGGATCCGTTGCGATTACCTTTGCAAGTGCGGTCGACATGGCCTTCCTCCCCTACTTGAGGCAGATCTCGTTCCACTTCTGCTTGCTGAGTTGACCCAATATCGTCTGCTGTAGGATCACGCCGAGCCTGGTCGCGGTGAAACGATAGCCACAGCCTGCCGGCAACAGTGCTTGGTGTCCGCGTTTCATCTTGATCAGGCCCATGCGCTGTCCCTTGGGCGACTCGTCGATTTGCACCGCGCCTTGGCTTTCGGAAGGCGGGTTCGCCAGTTTGACCAGCTCGACCTCGACCTCGCCGTCCATGCACAGGGCAAACTCGTCGTGGGCACAGGCAAACCAGGGCGAACAGCCTTCGGCCCGCATCACCTCTTGCACATACTCGAGATTCTTGCCGACGACGACGCGCTCGTAGGGCGCTGATTTCGATGCCACCTCGAAGATGTTGGAAAAGACGTAGTGCCTCGGATCGCCGCTGACGATCTCGATGCTGCCCTTCTGGTAATCGCCGATCGACCCGAAAACCGTGGTGGACATCGCCTGTCTCCTCCCTGGCACGTTCTTGTCTTGTTGGAGTGCACTTTAGGAGACGGGTGAGATGGGAACAATCAGGCGAACCCCGAAGCCAACGTTCGGGCTTCGCGAACAATGCTCATCCAGCCGCAGGCGATCGCTCAGGATCCACGTCGTCG
>Ga0306921_10000501_pt1 | contig 34628 bp, 25 predicted proteins | sample sta12Cox44000080_FD_203760 | JGI IMG/M metagenome (GOLD analysis project Ga0306921, IMG submission 203760) | Lab enrichment of tropical soil microbial communities from Luquillo Experimental Forest, Puerto Rico - statoxic.12C.oxic.44.000.080 (v2)... | ecosystem: Environmental > Terrestrial >... | reverse complement strand
TGCCGCAGTCAAACTGCCAGAGTTGTGATCCATCCGTGGCGCGATAGGCGGCGAGGACACCGTCGGAACGGCCCTGGAAAACCAGGTTGCCGCCGGTCGCCAGCACACCTCCTCCATCGAGGACGGGATAGTCGCTGCTCCAGGCTGCTTTCTGCGCGACGGGATCCCAAGCCAAAAGTTTGCCGGAGGGCGGGGGCATGGAGGCCAGCTTGGCGAAAAGCGGTCCTTCATAGTTGCCATCGATGCCCACGTTGTCGCGGTCCGCGTTGTATTTCCACTTTTTGTCCGGAGCGTGAACCATGTGCGTGTGATCGCGAGCCGGGAAGTACACCAGGCCAGTCGCCGGATGAAATGCCATCGGGTGCCAGCTGTGCGCCCCCGTCGAATCGGGAGAGAGCATCTTGGGGTTGGCATCGCCGACGCCGGCGAACTCGATGGGGCGCCCGGTCCCGGGGTCGACGCCGCTGGCCCAGGTGATGCCACTGACAAACGGCGCGGCGGAAAGAAACCCCCCGGTTCGCCGGTCGAGCACATAGAAAAACCCGTTCTTGTTCGCCTGGAGAAGGACCTTGCGTGCCCGTCCGCCGATGGTCAGATCGGCCTGCACGAGCGGTTGTGTGGCGTCGAAATCGAAGTTGTCGCCCGGCGTAGGTTGAAAGTACCAGGCGAACTGGCCCGAGCCTGCGCTTACCGCGAGGATGCAAGCGGTGTAGAGACTGTCTCCTTCGCCGCGCAACGCGCGATACCAGGTAGAGGCATTTCCGGTTCCGAAATAGAGCAGGTCGAGGTCGGAATCATAGGTCATACCTTCCCAGGGCGTGCCTCCGCCTCCGGCCTGCCACCACTCCTTGCCGTGCCAGGTTTTCGCAGCCACTTCAAGCGCCTTCGATTCAAACCGCCGATTCGGATTCCCCGGGACGGTGTAGAAGCGCCAAATCAGCTTGCCGGTTTCCGCGTCGTAGGCCGTGACGTACCCGCGCACACCATACTCGGAGCCCGCGTTGCCGATGATGACTCTGTTTCCGGCGACCAGCGGGGCGGCGGTGATGGAGTAAGCCTTAGCGGGGTCGGTGGTTTGCACGCTCCACAGCGGTGTTCCCGAGCCCTGCTTGAGAGCCACGAGGCGGCCGTCGAGCGTTGCCAGGTAGACTTTGCCGTGGCGGAGCGCGACGCCGCGATTCACCACATCGCAGCAATAGAAATAGGCCTTCTCGCGGGAAACCCGGGGATCGTAGGTCCAGTTCAGTTTTCCGGTTCGGGCGTCAAAGGCATACGCGACACTCCAGGAACCGGTGGTATAGATGACGCCATTTTCGACCATCGGCGTGGCTTCGAGTCCGCGCGAAGTGCCGAGTTCCTGGCTCCATACCAGGCCCAGCCGCCCGACGGTCTGCTCGTTGATCTGGTCGAGGGGAGCGAACCGCTGGTTATCTTCTGAACCACCATAGAAACGCCAATTCTCCTGGGCCGCCGCTAGCAGCGCTGCTGCAAGAAGGGCGCAAGCGGTAAGAAACCATTTCCGCATGGATGCCGGGCTCCGCGGGGCGATGGGAAAGGATAGCAGAACGGTCGACGCGATCGGACCATGGTGGCTCAGCAGGAGTGCTGCCCGCGCCGGTTCCAGGGAGCGCCTTGGCGGCAAAACTCTGCTAGGCTACAACGCCTATGCGACTCTGGCTCGGTCCCGCTGCCCTGTTTGCTCTGTCCGTTTCTACGTTTGCTCAGAACAACACCCAAGAAAAGAAACTGCCTCCGGTGGCGGAACGGCTTGCCGCGCAGAATGCGCTCTTTGACGAGCAATATGAAGCGGAGCTGCGCGAGTTCCCGGAACGGGCGACGAGTTTTGGCGACTACCGCTACAACGACAAGCTTGCCCAGCGGTCGCTCGCTGCAATCCTGCGGCGGGAGAGAACCGACGAGGCGTTTCTTGGCCGGCTGAAGGCGATTTTAACCGACGGCTTCCCGGAGCAGGATCAGCTCTCTCACGATATCCTGGTGCGCGGGCTGGAGCAGCGCGCCGCGGATTTCGAGCTCAAGGAATACGAGATGCCCGTGAACCAGTTCAGCGGCATCCACACCACCTTGGCCGATTTGCCGAATTCCGTGCCGTTCGATTCGGTGAAGCACTATGAAGACTACCTTGCGCGGCTGCACCAGATTCCGGACTCATTGAAAGACACGATCGAAGTCTTGCGGGCGGGAATGAAAGACAAACTGATGCCGGTGCGGTTTCTGCTGGAGAAAGTCCCGGCGCAGTGTCAGGGCATCGTCGAAGCCGATCCTTTCCTGAATCCGACAAAAAAATATCCGGCCGCCATTTCGACAGAAGATCAGAAGCGGCTGACGCAGCAGATCACCGACACCATGAACCGCGAAGTACTGCCGGCGTACAGGGCGTTCGCGGATTTCGTGAAGACGGAATACGCCCCGCAGGGGCGGACCGCTTTGTCCGTGACTTCACTGCCAGACGGCGGCAAACGGTATGAGAACGACCTTTACGCGCGCACCACAACGCACATGACCGCGGAACAGATTCACGTGCTCGGCTTGCACGAAATCGAGCGCATTGAAGCCGAGATGACGGCCATTGCCAAGAAGGAAGGATCGAGCGACCTGGCCTCGTTTCGCTCCGCGTTGAAGGAGAACCGCAAGTACGCAGCCACGTCATCCGAGCAAATCCTGGACGATTTCAGGCGCTACATCGGGCAGATGGAGCCGAAGCTGCCCCAGCTGTTCGGCCTGCTGCCCAAATCGCCGGTGACGGTTGAGGCCATACCTGCCTTTCAGGCGGCGACGGCGACGCACTATGTCGCCGGAACCCCGGACGGCAAACGACCGGGGCGTGTCGTGGTGGCCACTTCAAATTTTGCCGAGAGGTCGCTGGTGGACGACGAAGCCGTGGCCTACCACGAAGGAATTCCCGGCCATCACATGCAGATTTCGATTCAGCGGCAACTGACGGGGCTGCCGAAGTTCCGCCTGCAGGGGTTGGGCTTCGGCGCCTTTACCGAAGGCTGGGCTCTCTATTCCGAGCAGCTCGGTAAGGAGGTCGGCTTCTACCAGGATCCGGTTTCCGACTATGGGCGGCTTTCCTCGGAGCTTTTCCGCGCGGTGCGGCTGGTGGTAGATACGGGAATTCACGCCAAGGGATGGTCGCGAGACCAGGTGGTGGAGTTCATGCGCAGGTCTGGAGCGATTGACGAACCGACGATTCAGTCTGAGACCGATCGCTACATTGCCTGGCCGGGACAGGCCTGCAGCTACAAAATCGGGCAGCTGAAGTTCCGCGAGCTGCGGGATCGGGCGCAGCAAGAGCTGGGCGCGAAGTTCGACCTGAAAAAATTCCACGATGAAATGCTAAACGGCGGAAGCATGCCGCTCGATCTGCTCGACGCCCGCACGGGAAGGTGGATCGCCGCACAGAAGGCGGAATCAGCTCGTTAGCTTCCGGCCTTCGTGGAAACGCCTATGGGCGGCCCGATTGCTCGCTGCCGGGGCGCTTCGGGCTAGCGGGGAAGGCGGTACCAGCCGCCGCGATATCCATAGCCGCCGTAGTAACTGAAAGCAAATGCCGGCCAGTAGCCATAAGCGTAGTAAGGCGCACAGGCGTAGGGACCGCAGGCGGCATCGTAGGGCGGTGGCGGCGGATAGGCGACATAGGGGAGGCCGCCGCGGCGCAACGTGGGCGATGAGCGGTAATCGTTGGGGCCGACCGGCAGGAAAGCTTGCTGGCTGCGAGCGGTCGAAATCGTTACCGGATCCGTCAGGCGAAAGTTGAGCAGCGTTTCCGGCGCCAGAACGGTCGGTTTGCCGCGCGTGAGCAGGACCATGGCGAGGCCCGCGGCCGCACCCGCGCCGGCGCCGATGCCCGCGCCGGCGCCGATGCCCGCGCCGGCGCCGCCATCGGCAGCCGCGCCTAGGATGGTGCCGGCGCCCGTCAGAGTGGCTATTCCGGCGGCATCGCTGCCATGCGAAGTTCCGGCAGAGCCCTTCCACAATTCCGTGAGAATCGGGAGCTGCTGGCCGTCCACGATGGTCAGATCGGTGAGTTCGAGCCCAAGCTGGGAAACGCCTTTGACCCGGCCGGCTTTTTGGGCGGTAGTGACCGAACCGACGATGGTCTCGCCGCGACGCGCGACAACCCAGCCGTCCACAATGATGGGACGATCAAGCGTAGCCGTGAACGTGTCGCCAGGCTGGTTGCGGTCGCTTGAGAGCGGCTCAGCGAGGCGCGCGAAAATGACCGTGCCCGGAGGAATGACCAGGTTCGCAGGAACCGGCGCGGGTGTGGTGCGTCTTGTCGGCGCACGATCGGGTGAAGGCGGGCGCTCGGCCGGCGATGCCGGTGGTTGCTGTTCCTCTGGAAATCTGTCGCGCGAGGTGACGGGGCGCGAATCCGCCCGGTCCTGCTGGCTCTGTGGCTCCATTGCGGGCTGCGCTGCGCTTTGCCGCTGGCCTTCGGGATCTTTTGCGCGGATGCTGGCGGCGGAGAGAAGTAGAACTGCGGCAACTGCGGCGGTCCGTACAGACGCAAAACGAGTGTGTGAACCCATACGTGGTCCTCAAGATGATCTTCTTGGGGCGCAAGGGCCAGACCTCGCGCGACGTGAGGCTACCTGCCGTCTAACACCCGCGCTGGATGAAAGTTGCGGCTGCGGGAGGTGATTTTTGGGCAGCGGTCAAGGCCCGTCGGCTGGGGCCAGGCCGAGACCCGCTACGGCCTCACTGGCTAGTCTTTCCGGACTCGACGAGACATCGAGTACCAAAGCGTCGGTTGGTTCTTCGAGATCGCTGAACTGGCCCGCGAGAATGGACTCGCCGGCGAAGTGGCCGTGCCGGGCGAGAATGTGTTGGCGCATCTGGTCGTAGGTTCCGCGCAGATAGACGATGCGCATGTCGAGGCCGGCGGCGAGTGTCTCGCGATAGCTTTGCTTCAAGGCTGAACAAGCCAGAACAGCATCTTCTGCGCCTAGCTGCCGCAGCCGGGAATGAATGTTGGCGAGCCAGGGCGAACGCTCGCGATCGGTGAGCGGTACGCCGTGCTTCATTTTTTCGATGTTGGCTTGCGGATGAAAATCGTCGGCGTCCAGAAAGGTCCAGCCCAGCTTCTGCGCGATGAGCTGGCCCACCGTGGTCTTGCCTGACCCCGTAGTACCCATGACAAGAATGACCATGGCCAAAAGACCGGGCTCAGGCGCTGCGCAGGACGAGCAGCGAAATTTCGGGAGGAACGCCCAAGCGAACCGGCGCACCGACCGTGCCGAGTCCGCGATTCACGTAGATGGCGGCGTGCGGCCCCTGCAAAGTCGCAGCGTGCAGAAACTTCTGCGAAGCGACGGTCTTCGCCGGAGTGAATAGCGGCCGCAGGTACAAGCCCGCCACGTAGTCAGTGATGAAGCGCGCCGGGCTCAAGCGGTGATCCAGAATTTCCACCTGCACCTGCCCTCCGTGCGTGTGGCCGGCTAGCGAGAGTTCGACGCCCAATTCCGCCGCGCGATTGAAAGAGTTTGGATTGTGGGAAAGCAAAATGTTCGGCATGTCCTTGCGAACGAGCGGCTGCAAGCTGGAAAGCAAGGTCACGCGACGGCCGCCCGGCGTGCGTTCACGCTGATAATCGACGCCCATCAGGTTCAGCTTCGCTCCGCGGTAGTGCAGTACCGCGTTCTGCTGACGCAGCAGCTTCATGCCGCCCTGCGCGAACAGCCACTGCGCGCGGTCCTCGGCGTCGGCATAGATCTCGTGATTGCCGTTGCAGCCGTAGACGCCGAGCGGCGAAGACAATTTGCGGATTTCCTCCACGCAATCTTCCAGCGGATCACCGGCACCGGTGATGAAGTCGCCCGTGACGACGGCAACGTCGCCGCCGAGTTCGTTGGCCATTTCAATGGCGCGGCGCACTTCGAGGCGTGGCATGTAGCCACTCAAGTGAATATCGCTGAGCTGAGTGATCTTGAACCCGTCCAGCGCGGCGGGAAGGTTGGAAACGGGAATTTCAACGCGATGAACCTGATAGTTCAAGCGTTCCGAAGCGAATCCGTAGACCGCGCCAAGGAAAGGCGCGGCACCCGCCGCCGCCGTGGCGGTCTTGAAGAAATAGCGGCGACTCGGATCGACGGGCAAATCCAATTCCGGAGCGTCGGGATGGTTGGCCTTGGGCGCAGCCCGGAAGAAATGCCAGACCTTGTCGAGCAGGTGCACGATTTTCACCGACAGGTAGGCAAACAGCGCGCTAAAGAACCACAAACCCGCCAACACGTTCAAAAACGTGCCGCGCGGGAGCAGGCGCCCGTGGCCGTTGCGAATCGAGTCCACCAGGCTCGTGATGATGAGCAAAAGCCCGGCGATATAGACCAGGCGCGCGGCTATGCGCAACACCTGGCTACCCCATTTCGCGCTCCAGCGCCACAATCCGCGATACCAGAATCGCTGCGAAAGGAACAGGAGCAACAGCAGGGTCGCCGCGATCACGATCCGCAGCGTGAGCCAGGACCAGTTCAAACTCGCCTCCGGAGCTACTCCATTCAGACTACCATGGGCAGCCCCTGAGATATTTTACGCATGCGGAGCGTGCGCCGTGTCAGTAAGATGGCTGGCGCAGGCAGATCGGTACCAGGTTGTTAAGAGTTGTGAACAGTTGTGAAAGATTGTAAAACACCGGCTACAAGGGCTTACATTGCGTTCCGGCCAACCGTCGAAGCGGGCGTTGGCCTTTATGGGCCTCAGAGGGAGTTCCCTGCCAAAAGGGAGAGGGGGAGTGTATGAAGCGTGTTGTGTACCTAGCAGCAGTGTGTCTGGCCGCCGTTATTTCGGCCATACCCGTGGTAGCTCAGAGCGACGCGAAGAAGGAACCGCCCAAGCCGGCATTGGGCGCTTCCGCCGCGGTTTTGGACCAGTGGAATGACATCGGGCGCAAACTGATCGCCATTGCGGAAGATTTGCCGGAAGACAAATACGACTACAAGCCAAATCCGGATTCGCGCACGTTTGTGGCGAATCTTCTGCACGCATCCGGCTCCATGTATTTCTTCACCGATCCCGCCCAGGGCAAGAAGCCCCGTTATGGCGACGATCCGAAGCGCGACGAACTAAAGACCAAGGCGCAGGTCGTGGCGTTCGTCAAGAAGTGCGTGGAGGACGGCGCCGCCGTGATCAAGTCCAAGGGCGATGCCGGCATGGCCACGACCATCGACGCCGGCGGCAGCCGCCTGTATCGCGTGGATGAACTGGCGTACGGTCTGGTTGAGCATTCCGGCGAACACTACGGACAGCTGGTGGTGTACTACCGCGCGAACGGCCTGGTGCCGCCCGAATCGCGCAAGAAGTAGTTTGCGGGCTGGTTCGACCGGGGAAGAATACCGCGTTCTTCCCGGTGGTTTTTGCACTATCGGAAAAAGAGGACTTGGCGGTCGAATAGGATCTGGTCAAAGCGCTGCGGAAGTTGATCCGACCGAAGCGGTGCGGACGCCGCCCGTTAACAGGCTAACCAAGGTCTCCGGCTCCGAGGTGGGCGGGAAACAGCTGCTGCCGTTGCAGACGAGCGCGACGGCCTTGTCCTGCGGCAAATGCGGCAGGGTTTCGCGCAGTGCGATGGGTAAGGAGGCGGGCGTGACGCCAGTTAACACGCGTAGCACCGACTTGCCGTATCGGAACACCGAATTTGCCGACGCTTCGAGCGCCGCCGCCCGGGTATCGTGCGGCGTCCCGGTGATCACGACCATCGCCGGGTGGTTTGCGTAAACCGTCGCCGCCAGACCGTAAGTCGCCGCGAACATTCCGTACTGCGGCGCAATCCCCGCAAAAGCCTCCAGCGTGTTTTGCGCCCACTGCTGATACTTCCTGTCATCGGTGAAAGCATACAGACGCGCCAAGGCGATCGCGGCCACGGAGTTTCCGCCCGGTGTCGGCGAATCCTGGAAAGGCTTGCGCCGCACGTCAAGCCCGCCCATCGGAGGCGCATCGGCCGAGCGATCGAAAAATCCGCCGTGTTCTGCGTCGCCGTACTTGAGAATGGCAATATCGATGGTTTGCCGCGCGGCAGCGAAGTAGCGCGCTTCCAGTGTCGCTTCGTAAGCATCGAGCAGCGCAATGGCTCCGAACGCCTGATCATCGAGAGATCCAGCTAGCGGTGCGCCGGTGCCGATTCGGTGTGCGAATCCCTGCTGTTCGGTCCAGGCCTCAAGCAACATGCGGTCGAGGGTTTTCAGCGCGAACAGGCGGCAACTCAGCCCGAGGGCATCCTGGAGCACGCGAGCGGCCTCCAGATACGCCGAGACGAACATGGCGTTCCAGCTGGCGTACATCGTACGGTCGATGTAGGGAGTCAGACGTTGCATTCTGGCCCCGAGCGCCTTCTCTTTGGCGCGAGCCAGAGTCATGCGAACCACCGATTCTTCGATTCGCAGCTGCGCGGTGATCTCGTGCGGCTCACGCGCCACCCAGAGCACATTCTTGGCCGGGTTGTGATGCATTTCGCCGTGTGCTTCGACGTCGTAGTGGAGTTCCATCACCCGCGCTTCGTCCGGAGAGAGGGCGGCCCGCAACTCTTCGAGCGTCCAGGTGAAGTAGTCGCCGTCGTCGTCAAGCGAATAGTCGGCATCCTGGCTGGCATAGAACCCGCCTGCGGGCTGGTCGGAAAGGACTTCATTCACCCAGGTAATGATGCCTGCCGCGGTTTGCCGAAACAGCGGATTCCGCGTGACCTGCCAGCCGTGAAGATAATTCTTGAGCAGTTCCGAATTGTCGTACGACATTTTCTCGAAGTGCGGTACCAGCCATTTCTCGTCCACCGAATAGCGGTGGAACCCTCCGGCTAATTGGTCATAGACGCCGCCGCGCGCCATTTTCTCGAGCGTGGTTTCGGCCATGGCCAGCAAATGTTTGCCATCCGCGTGGCTCGCCGTACGCTGGTACTCTTCAAGAATCAGATCCAGCGAAGAAGAATGCGGGAACTTCGGCGCACGCCCGAATCCGCCGTTGCGAACGTCAAACAGCTGCGTGAGAGATTTGATCTGCGAGTCGACGACGGCGACGTCGAACGCGCCGTGGGCGCCGCTGAAGGTTTCCGCCTGCGCCACCGCATCCGCCAACGAATCCGCCGCTTTCTCCAGCTCCGCGCGGCGACCTTTAAAGGAATCAACGACGGCCAGCAGCACGCGTCGGAATCCCGGCCGGCCAAACTGGTCCTCCGGCGGGAAATAGGTCCCTCCGAAAAACGGCCGGCCATCCGGCAGCAGGAATCCGGTCAGCGGCCAGCCGCCTTGCCCGGAAATCGTGCTGATCGCGGACTGATAGCGCGAATCCACGTCCGGTCGCTCGTCGCGGTCGACTTTGATGGCGATGAAATGCTCGTTGATGACCTTCGCGATGACGGCATTTTCGTAGCTTTCGCGGTCAATTACATGGCACCAATGGCACCACACCGCGCCGATATCCAGCAGAATCGGTTTGTCCTGCTCTTTCGCGAGGGCAAAGGCTTCCTCGTTCCATTCATACCAATCGATCGGCTGATGCGCCGCGGAACGGAGATAGGGGCTGGCGGAATTCTCCAAACGATTTGGCGGATGCGCGGTCACGAACAGCCTCTCAATCCACTTAGGATATTGCTTGCCGCGCGGGCCGGTTACTGGACGGTGTCGTTCGAGCCGGTGTCGCGCGGATCGAGCGGTTTGCGGCCCGCGAATCCTTCATCCTGCCGATGGTAGTAGCGGATTCGATCCTCGCCGAGCTTCCAGCAGAGATAGACTTCTTCGTTGTCGACGATCGAAGGGAAATCGAGCAGGCCGATGTCCAGATCTTTGATGATGCAGCCGGTCTCCAAGATGCGGTCGAGGGAGCTTTTCAGATTCTCCGCCAGCTTGGTGTGTTCGTGCCGCAAGCGCGCCAAGCTTTCGTAAGGCACCACGACGCCGCCCATCATCATGATGCGGGCCGCAACCGCAGAGAGGTCATTGTCGAGGCCGGAAAGCTTCTTGCGGCATTCCATGGCCTCCACCAAAAAAGGCTCGACCTCGCGGCGCGCGCGTTCCGCTTCCGTCAGTGTAAAAAGCCTTTGCGGCTCTTCCGGCGTCTCGTCCTGCGGCAGCTCGTCGTCTTCGTCGGCCATGGTCTCCCCTGTTGCACCGGTTGGGGACGGTTTCGGTTATGTGCGCCCGCAGCGTTCAGCAAGCCTAGGGTGATGCTAACGCAAAGCAAGCATGCGGTCGAGCGCCGTTCGCGCGTATTTTCTTGTACGTTCATCCACGGAAATTTGGTTGACGACGCGGCCCTCGGCGAGATTCTCGAGCGCCCATAGGAGGTGCAACGGCGTGATGCGGAACATGGTCGTGCACACGCATACGCTTGAATCGAGCGAAATCACCTGATGGTCTTTCAGCTCCTTGGCCAGGCGGTTTACCAGGTGGATTTCCGTCCCCACCGCCCATTTGGTCCCGGGCGGCGAAGCTTTCACGGCGCGGATGATTCCCTCGGTCGAGCCGATTTCATCCGCGGCTTGCGCCACGGCAAAGCGGCATTCGGGATGCGCGACGACCCGGACCCCAGGATTCTCGCGGCGGACCTTCGCGACATGTTCCGGCGTGAAGCGCTGGTGCACGGAGCAGTAGCCCTTCCACAAGATCACTCTGGCTTTCTGGATGGCCTCCGGGGTGTTGCCGCCCAGCTCTTGGTTGGGATCCCACACGATCATTTCGTCCAGCGCGATGCCCATGCGATAACCGGTGTTGCGGCCGAGGTGCTCGTCCGGCAGGAACAAGACCTTATCGCCGCGCCCGAAGGCCCACTTCATTACCGCGGCGGCATTGGAACTGGTGCAGATCGATCCGTCGTGTTCGCCGGTGAACGACTTGATCGCCGCCGTCGAGTTCATATAGGTAACGGGAATGATCCGGGAGGTATCCGTAACGCCGCTCAGCTCCGTCCAGCACGCTTCGACCTGGCCGATGTCGGCCATGTCCGCCATGGAGCAGCCGGCATTCAAATCCGGCAGTACCACGGTCTGATTTCCTCGCCGCAGTATGTCGGCGCTTTCCGCCATGAAATGCACACCGCAAAAAATGATGTACTTGGCATCAGCTTCAGCGGCCTGCTGGGAAAGTTTGAGCGAATCGCCGCGAAAGTCGGCGAACCTCACGACTTCGTCGCGCTGATAGTGGTGGCCCAAAATCACGGCGTCTCGGCCGAGCCTGGTCTTGGCTGCGGCGATTCGTTCATCGAGGGAGTTGTCCGGCACCAGCAGATAGTTGTCGAAGTCGCAGCCTACGCCCTTCTCGATTTCGGGTGCGCGCAGGGTCTCCGGCTGCTCGATCACGACGAGACCGGCTCGAGTTGGAACTGAGGTGAGGTTGCTCATGGTTGCTAGGTGACTAGCCCTTTTTTCGCCCCGTCTGCTTAGATGAAACGCGAGCCGCTCTTGCCACCTCTAGCCGCCGATAAATACCATGGTTCGCGACGGCGGCACAAAACCCGGCTCGTTGATGCGATGACCTTTTTCCTTTTCGTTCACCACAGAACGGATGTAAATGCCGAGATCCTGGTCACTGGCATTTTCGCGCAACAAGGTGCGCAAGTCATGATCCTCCTTACTAAAGAGGCAGGTACGAAGCTTGCCGTCGGCGGTCAGCCGAACACGCGAACAGTGTCCGCAAAACGGCTGGGTAACCGGCGCGATCAGGCCGATCTCGCCCCGCGCGCCGTCCGCGAAACGATACTTGCGCGCTGTCTCGCTCGCTTGGTGGGGAATCTGCACCAGCGGCCAGCGGGCATGAATTCGCGCGTGCACTTCGGCCGCTGGCACGACCGCTTCGCGCGACCAATGCCGGTCTGCGTCGAGCGGCATGAACTCGATAAAGCGCATGATCACGCCGCGTTCCCGCGCGAATTCAGCGAACGATAGAACTTCGTCATCATTGAAGCCGCGCATCAGCACCGCGTTCACCTTCACCGGGCCCAGCCGCGAATTCTGGGCCACGTCGATTCCCGCCATTACCGAAGCGAACGTTTTGGTGCGCGTAATTTTTTCGAACTTCACCGGGTTCAAGGAGTCGAGACTGATGTTGATGCGCCGCAGACCGGCGGCCACCAGTCGCTCGCAGCGTTCGGAAAGAAGGTGGCCGTTGGTGGTCATGGACAAATCTTCGTATCCCGCTTGCGCAAGGTTCGCAACGAAATTCTCAACACCCTCGCGCACCAGCGGCTCGCCCCCCGTCACGCGAACTTTGCGAATGCCCAGGGCGTGGAAAACCAGTCCGAGACGCTCGAGCTCCGGCCACGAGAGAATCTGGTCGTGCTGCTCGTAGTTTTCCCTGTCGGCAGACCGGCAGTAGAAGCACCGGAAATTGCACCGGTCCGTCACCGAAATGCGCAAATCGGTGATCTGCCTGCCGAATTGATCGTGCAGCGACATCTCGCTTTAGATTCCTCCCAGCTAAAGAAAAAGCCCGATTCGGCAGGTTGAATCGGGCGCAAGTCGGAAAAACACATATTTCCGGCCATGCGCTCCTTTCCAAACCGGTACAAGAATCGCGAACCGGCGCAAAACGGGAGGCCCGGGCGTTTCCGCCCAAACCCTCAGCCCTCAACTTTCCCGGGCTTCGCCAAGGTGGCCCTGGGTTTTCTCCCGTTAGGCCGCCCCGGTCGGAGCATGGCTCAAGTGTACGCCCGCGGCCGAACCGTATGCAATATTCGCGGTATTTGCGCGAAAATCGGCACAAAAACGCATTGCAGCCCGGGGATCTGCCGGCATTCCGTCCTGTGGTACAGTTTCCCGACGCCATGCGCATCTTCGTACTGGGAGCCGGCGCCACGGGCTCTCTTCTCGCACAACTCCTCGACCGCCAAGGACATCATGTCTGGTGCGGCGATCGCGATCCGCAACGCGCCCGCCGGTTTCTTGGCAACAAGAGCCCGATCGCCATCGCCCAGGTCAACGCCCGCAACCTTCGCGGGATCGTGCGCGCCGGCAAAGGCTGCCAGCTGCTCATCAACGCCTCGGCGTCAGTCTTCAACGAAATCGTCATGCGCGCCGCCCTGCGTCTGCGCTCCCACTATCTCGACCTCAGCTCCCATCTGACCCGAAATCCCTTTCACGCCGAACAGTTCCGCTATGCGCGGCGTTTCGAAGAGAAAAATCGCGCCGCGGTCATCAACGCCGGCGCCGCTCCCGGCCTGACCAACTTGCTCGTCAAACGAGCCGCCGACCTTTGCGACGAAGTGCAGACGGCGCAAATCCGTCTCTATGAGAGTTCGGAAAGCGACGATCCCATCTCGCAATGGTCGCCCGAAGTCTCCTTTGACGAAGCGGTGTCGCATCCCCGCATCTACCGCGCAGGGAGATTCAAGCTGGCCAAGCGCTTTTCTGAAATGGAAAAGTTTCGATTCATGGACCCGGTAGGGCCCGCGCGGGTGGTGCTGGCGGCCCAGGACGAGGTGGCCACGCTGCCCCGTTTCATTTCCATGCGCGACCTCGACGCCAAAATCGGAGGCAATGAGATCGACCGGCTGCGCCGCTGGCAGAAACAAGGCAAGCTCTCCAAGTCACGCGGGCGCCAAAAAACCCGCTTCCCCGATACGGCTTCGCCTCGCGCCATCGCCAGACTGATCCGACGCGGCATACTGCAAAACGCCCGCTTCGCCGCTGCCGTCCTGGTGCGCGGCGTGCAGCGCGGACCTAAGGAAGACGTCCACGTGCTGATGCGCAGCGACGTGCTATTCCCATCTCTCTACACCATCCGCCGCCGCGGCCTTTATACCACGCCGGTGGCCTTCGCCACCGCTCACGTTGCCGCTCAGTTTGTGAAGTTTTTTCCGCGTGACGAAGCCGGCGTGTTCGCGCCGGAGACGCTGCCGGCCGAAATCCGGCGCGACATTCTCGCGGGGGTCCGCTCGCAAGGACTCAAGGTCCAGCACAAGGTCACAATTCTGAAGACAAATACGGACGATGAGGAAGTGCCGCTGTAGGCCCTACGGCCGCGCCTCGAACACCAGGTTGAACGGAGTCTGCGTCGCGCGCCGGAACCGCGTAAACCCGCCGGACATCACAACTTCACGCAGCCGCTTCTCGCCGGCCTGCGCGCCGAGCGCCAGCCCAACTTCCTGTGACAGCGAAGCCGGCGTGCATAGCAGCGTGGACGCTCCATAAAACGCGCGCCCGATCGGGTGGAGATTGTCTTCGATCTTGTCGCCGGCCATCGGCTCCACGATCATCCAGGTGCCGTCTTTTTTGAGCGTGCTGTACACGTGCGCCGCGGCTCCAGCCGGATCGCCCATGTCGTGCAGGCAATCGAAAAACGTCACAAAGTCGTAGTCCTGGCCGGGATAATTCTTGGCCATGGCCAGGGCAAACTTGATGCGATCGGCGACTCCGGCCTCTTGCGCGCGTTGTTTCGCCGTTTCGATCGACTTGTCGTGGTAATCGAATCCGGCAAACTCCGACCGCGGATAATTCTTGGCCATCAGAATGGTCGAAGCGCCCAGACCGCAGCCGACATCGGCGACTTTCGCCCCCGCGTTCAGCTTGGCTTCGACTCCTTCGAGCGCTGGTATCCATGAGGCAATCAAGTTCGCCGCATACCCCGGCCGGAAAAATCGCTCGGTGCCTACAAACACGTTGGCGTGATGTTCATGCCAACCCATTCCCTTCCCGGTCTTGAACCTTTCCTCCAGCTGGTCCTTCGCTTGTATCGCGCCGAGCGCGACCTGAAACGCACCCGGCAGAAACGCGGGGCTGTCGTCGTCCGCCAATGCGAAAGCTTGCTCCTCAGTCAGCGAAAATTTGCCGCTGCCAGGGTCGTACGTGACGTATCCGCCCGCGGCCTGGTTGCACAGCCACTCGCGCACATAGCGTTCCGTCGTGCCCGTTCGCTTCGCGAGCTCACCCGGCGTTTGCGCTCCGCCTGCCGCCAGGCCCTTGTACAGTCCGAGCTTGTCGCCGATCGCTATCAGCGCGGCGTGAAACGTCGCGCCGAAGTCCGACACTCCTTTCCCCAGGAGTTCGTGCAGCTTTTGTTCATTGATTGGCATGGCCCATCTCCGAGAGGATCTTCGCTAAAGAGTTGGCCTGGGATTCCGATGCGCGAGGTGCCCTGCGATTCTATTCCTGCCGCCAGCCGAAGGCAAGAAACGACGCCAGCTCTTGGCCTATCAGCAACAGCGGCTCACACGCGAGTAACGTCTTTCGAGTTGCGCCAGATAGAAATCCCGGCGGCTCAGTTGCGCCGCGCCGCCGCCGCGCCGGGCGTGCGCTTTCTGATATCGCTCATAGGCGGCATCACCCGACCATTCGCGAATGCCAAGCCACAACCGGGCAGCCGATTTGCGGATGCGCACAAGCCTGCCGGCCAAGGTGGTCCGCATCAATCGCCCTCCGCTCCCGCCGCCCAGCGCGTCCGAACGTAGGGCGACTCGCGCAGCACCGCTTCGCGGCGTTTGCTCAAGATGGCCGTCCATTGCACGACCGCTTCCGCCAGCAGCACCAGAATCATCACCGCAAAGACCGCGGTCACCGCGGCATCCAGCCGCTGATTGAAAATCAGCCGTTGTGTTTCGGCAATTTTCGCAGTAGGAATCTTCCCGTCCGCAATCTGCGCCGCCATGCCGTTTGCCGCGGAGAGAAACCCCATGCGCGGACTCCGGTCAAAAATCTTTTGCCAACTTGCCGTCATGGTGATCGTCACCAGCCAGGCCATCGGCAGCAGCGTCACCCAGATCCAGCGCAGCCTGCCCATCTTCAGCAGGATGGTGGTCGCCACTACCAGGGCGACCGCCGCCAGCAACTGATTCGAGATGCCGAACAGCGGCCACAGCGAATTGATTCCGCCCAGCGGGTCGAGCACGCCCTGGTACAGGAAGTATCCCCATCCGCCTACGATCAGCGCGCTCGAGACCAGCACCCCCGGCGTCCACGCCGTACGGCCAAACGGCTTCCAGACTCGGCTGCCCAGCTCATGGATCATGAACCGGCCCACGCGCGTGCCCGCGTCCAGCACGGTCAAGATAAACAGCGCCTCGAACATGATGGCGAAGTGATACCAGATGCTCATCAGCTTTTCGCCGCCGATGGTGCTCGAAAAAATCTGCGCCATGCCGACGGCAAGCGACGGTGCGCCGCCGGTGCGGTTGAACAGTGTCTGCTCGCCTACTGCGTGCGCCAGTCCGGCCATCGTTGCGGCATCCACCGGGTAGCCCCAGCTGGAAATCGTGGCTGTCGCCGCATCCGCCGCGGCGCCCACCACCGCGGGCGGCGAGTTAATGGAGAAATAGACGCCCGGCGTCATCGCGCACGCCGCGACCATGGCCATGACGCCGACAAACGACTCCAGCAGCATCGCGCCGTATCCGATGAACCGCGCGTGTCCTTCGCGCTGAATCATTTTAGGTGTCGTTCCGGACGAAATCAGCGAGTGAAATCCGCTGATCGCGCCGCAAGCGATGGTGATGAAACAAAACGGGAAAACCTTGCCGGCAAAGACCGGGCCGGTGCCGTCGACGAATCTGGTCAGGGCCGGCATGTGCACATCCGGACGCACGATCAATATCCCCGCCGCCAGCGAAAAAATCGCTCCGGCTTTGATAAAGGCGCTCAAGTAGTCGCGCGGCGCCAGCAACAGCCACACCGGCAGAGCCGAGGCGGCGAATCCGTAGATCATGATCGCGAACGCCAGTGCCGCGCCGCTCAATGTGAACACCTGCGCCCAAGCCGGCGAATCCGCCACCCACTGGCCCGCCACCACCACCAAAACCACCAGTGCAACGCCGATCGCCGAAGCTTCCAGCACTCTCCCGGGACGCAGAAACCGCAGATACACGCCCAGCAGCATGGCAATCGGAATAGTCATGGCCAGCGTGAACGTCGCCCAGGGCGACGACTTCAGCGCGTTCACCACCACCAGCGCGACCACCGCCAGCAAAATCACCATGATTGCCAGCACCGCGATTTGCGCAATGAAGCCGCCACGCTTGCTCACCTCATCGCGCGCCATCTCGCCGAGCGTCTTGCCGTCGCGACGAATCGAGCAAAACAAAATGATGAAGTCCTGTACGCACCCCGCGAACGCGCAGCCCGCAATGAGCCACAAGGTTCCCGGCAAGTATCCAAACTGGGCGGCCAGGGTCGGACCCACCAGCGGCCCGGGCCCGGCGATTGCGGCAAAATGATGGCCGAACAAGACCCATTTGTGCGTGGGCACAAAGTCCCGGCCGTCGTCCAGACGTTCGGCCGGCGTCGCCCGCGTGTCGTCGAGCGCCAGCACCTTGGCCGCCAGGAAGGCCGAGTACAGGCGGTAGGCGACCAGGTAGCAGCACCCGGCGGCGATCACAAACCATGTCGCGCTCAACGCTTCGCCGCGGTATACGGCGATTTTCGCGAGCGCGGTCGCGCCCGCGATCGCCACCGCAACCCAAACTGCGGTGCCGAGCGCCTTCTTCACTTCGAGCTTCCCTTCTGGGCTTCCTGCATGAATTTCGCCAGATCCGCTTTCAACTTGGCCAGCGAGGGCATATGCACATACATCATGTGGCCGGCTTCGTAGTAGCCTCCGGACAGATGCGGACGCAGCGAATCGTCCAGGGTCAAATGATCGAATGTATATTCCGCTGCGTAAAACGGCGTCGCCAGGTCGTAGTAGCCCTTGCCGACAAACACGTGCAGAAACGGATTGCGCGTCATCGCGCTGCGCAACGTTTCCGCCACGTTCACATAGCGATTTTCATAGGGCTCGAAGCTCCACGGTCGCACGCGCGAGGTCAGATACTCGTAAAAAAGGTCGCTTTCAAATTTCAAGTCGCCGCGCACGTAATCATGGAAGGTCGCCGTGTACGGGCCGACGATCGCGGCCAGGCTGGGGTCGTAGTCCGGTTGCGCACCGGCTGAGTCCTCATCAATCCCGGTAAAGCGCCCGTCGAGCCGGCCCACCGTTCTCCGCTGATCCCGCAACAACTCTTTGTCGAATCGCTGAATCTCGATGCGCAGATTGCTGCGCGACACGTATTCGGCCGAAAGCCCGCTCAGCCGCGAAAGCTTCTGCGCGATCTCGGTTTTTCGGGCTGCCGGCAGGTTGTCGCCGCTCATCAGCGCGTCCGCGTATTCATGCGCCGCGAAGTTGCGCGATTCATCGACCGCCTTCCCTAAACCGGCGCTTTGCAAATCGGCCGGCAGCTTCTTGTGGTACCAGGCGATCGCGGTGTAGGTCGGCAAAAACAGAATGTAGGGCAGGTCGTTGCCGGTATCGAACTCCGCGGTCTGAAAATTCAGAATCGAAGAAATCAGGATGATCCCGTTCAGGTACATTCCATAGCGCTGCTGCAGATATCCGGACAGTCCCGCGGCGCGTGTGGTTCCGTAGCTTTCTCCAGCCAGGAATTTCGGCGAGGTCCAGCGCTTGTTCCGGGTCGCATACAAACGAATGAAGTCGCCCACCGATTCGACGTCCTGCTGAATCCCGTGATATTGATTGGCTGATTCTCCGGGGACGGGACGGCTATAGCCCGTCGAAACCGGATCAATGAAAACCAGGTCCGTCACGTCCAGCAGCGAATGCTCGTTGTCCACCAGCTTGTAAGGGGGCGGCAGCAACGAACCCGCATCGCCCATCTCCACGCGCCGCGGCCCCAACGCGCCCAAATGCAGCCAGATGGAAGCCGACCCGGGCCCGCCGTTAAAGGTAAACGTGACCGGCCGCTTTGCCGGATCGCTCACATCGTCTTTCGTGTACGCGATATAGAACACGCTGGCTTTCGGCGTTCCGTCTTCGAGCTTCAGCAGGATCGTTCCCGCCGTCGCCGTGTACTTGATCTCCTGCCCGCCAATTTTGATGGCGTGCTTGGTCTGCACCATCTTCTCTTCCGGCTTCTTCTCTTCTTTCTTCTCTTCTTTCTTCTCTTCTTTCTTCTCGCCCGCTTTGTCGCCCTTGTCGGACTGGTCGGTCTTGTCCGTCTTCTCCGCGGATTTTTCTCCGGGTTTCTGCGCGAGCAGCGCCGTCGGCTGAGCCGCACACCATGCCAGCATCGTCCCGACCCACAGCAAAGCGAACTTATGCATCCTCGGCCCCCTAGAAAATCGACTGCTTTCTCCTGCGCGTCCCCGCATCCTATGCAACTCTTCCCACACCGTCAATTTTTCTGTCTGGTCCCCAACCGCCTGGCGCTACCCGATCGACCTGGGCGGGGCGCTTGCGACAGAAATCCAACAAACCTTCGACTCGCCGTTGATTGCGCTTTGACATCCGGTTCCCTGCGTTTTTTTAGCCTGATCAAGTCGCAGCGACGAGCGCACCTCTGGCCCCGCAAACGCTCTCGTCCTCGAAGGAGACCTACCATGCAAGCACGACCTGGAAACTCTGCCTCTACACGCCGCGGCTTCCTCAAGAAAGGAGTCGCCGCCGGCGTAGCAACTGTGGGCGCCGGACTCTGGTCCCATGGCGTTTCGGCATCCGCAGAAGACGAAAAAAGCGGCCGGCTCACGCCGGGGGATGCGGCACTCCTCCGTTTTGCGGCGGCCGCCGAAATCATCGAAACCGACTTCTGGGTGCAGTACAACGAGTTGGGCGGCGTTCCTAATACCAACGAAGTTCCTGGCGGTAGCGGCAATCCGGCTTACACCAACGCCATTTCCCAGCTGGATACAGACATGGCGCAATACATTCACGACAATACTGACGACGAATTTACCCACCAGAATTTTCTGAACGCTTACCTCGAATCCAAGGGCGCTTCCCCGGTCAGCCTAGAGCCTTTCCGCACACTGCAAGGCAGCCAGGCCACGGGATCGAGCGGCAAACTTCGCATTACCAACCTTATGCAACTTACGGTGGACACCAGCTGGTGGACTCGCTACCGCAACGGAGACCATAACCCCGACTTAGAGGCTAGTTTTGCCTTCCCGCAAGCCATTCCGACTTTAGCCACCGGGAAGCACACCGCGATCCCACGAACGGATGCGGACACCAGCGATCCTATGGTTCTACAAGCCATTGCGAACACTGCGGGCTTCCATTTTGCGACGATTGAACAGGGCGGCACGACGCTTTACCCGGCGATGGCGCAGCGGGCGAACCATCCAGAAGTCCTGCGCATCCTGCTTAGCATCGGCCCCACCGAGACCATGCACTTTCAGACCTGGCAGGACAAAGCCGGCAACGCTCCCGACGCCAGCTTCTTCGATCCCATCAACAAATCCAATGTAGTGTTCGACGTGCAAACCGCCTCGCGTTTCAAGACCGAAGACTTCAAGCCAAACCTGATCATGCCCGAGCCTTGCCCCTTCATTAGCCCCAACTTGCCACGCTGCTCGGTGATCCGGCCGACCGAAACCAAAAACATTGCTAAAGGCGTGGTCAAGTTCTTGACCGATATGGGCCTGTTCATCGGCCAGTCGCCTGCATTCTTCGCTCTGCTCACCGAGCTGGCCGAAGAAGCCGACGCCGCCCACCGCGGACAGGGCCAAAAGATGTAGCAGCGGCCCTAACGCAGGCCAAGCAATGGTTTGCGCGAATGCGCAAACTTCGCAAGAGCTCGCCACACGCTTTCGGCCCCGGCAAAGGGCGAATCTGCAGGAAGCCGGGGCCGAAAGCCCTCCCCTAGCTGCGGCCCGATTGGCTGGCCTGCTGCTCACCCAACCCCGGTGCTGCGCGGCCAATCTCCAAAACCGCGGCAGCTCCTCGCTGCAATCCCGAGACCGCCAACGCGCGCTGGCAAAGCGGGCGAAAGAGCGAAGGCCGGTGGACGCCCAATTGCTCCGGCAAACTTGGTTCCAAGAACTTCGATGCCAATCCCGGCCTGCTGCCAGCGCAATCCGCGGCGGACTCCGCGCCACTATGAATCGCACCGACGGATAGTCCTGCGGACGCCAGGGAACTGTGCTGACTCCAGCTGCCGTCAGAGCGACGTGAACTGCAGCAGGGGATAGACGTCGCGAAAGACTTTGGCGGCGTCGGCAGGAAGCGACGCGCGCGTTGCATCGGACTTGCGCAACTTTTTGCGAACGATCCACGCCTGCAGTTTCGGCCAGTCCTCTACCGCCGGCCATCCTGCGTTTTTCCTCCATTCGCCCTTGACGGTGGAATACCAGTAGCTGTCGTACTTTTTCCCGAGACGATTCCGTTGCTGCGCGAGCGCCTTCGGATTTGCGGCCAGTTTGGGCTCGGCGACCAGAGCAATGGGAGAAAGCTTGCGTTTCGGCACGGCGTAAATGCGAAAGCCCGCCGTTACCGTCTCCGCGGAAACTCCGAGATACAGCTCGCCGCCTTCCATTTCGCCCGCAAGCGGCACACCGAATTTCACGTACATCTGCGCGCGGTACGGCGTCTTGTCTTTGGCAAAGCGAATGTCGCGGTTTATGCGGGAAAAGTTGGTCCCGCCGCGAGCCGCAACGTCAAAATTGGGATCGAGCTTGAGCAACGCCGGCGACAGCGCCTCGAGCAGGCGCCGGAACGGCTTGGTCACCGTCTCCCGATACCGCTCGCGGTTCGCGTCCATCCAGGCTTTCTTGTTGTGCTTCTTCAGATCCGCAAAGAATCGGAAGATTTCCGACGTAAAAATGGGTTTGGCTTCTGCCATCTCTTCTCTCCGCGACATTGCGCGACATGCGTCGACCCCAGCAAGGCTCGGGATCTCTCGTTGCCACCGCGGCGGCCTACGCCCGAGGTTCCCCGTTCCTTAACGGCTTTTCCGGGCGACGAACCGCAAAAGCTCGCCTTGTGAGCGTAGCGCATTCCTAAATTCCGTCAATTCGACTATTCTTTCCGGTCGTCCCAATCCATTCCATCGAAGGACTTCCGATGCGCCGCACGTTTTCCCGGCTCGCCCTGTGTGCTTTCTCTCTCCTTTGCACGCACTCTGTTTTTGCGGACGATTCCTCGGGCAAGAAAGAGCGCTGGAAACCCGAAGACATCATTTATGGGGAAGCGGCGGCGCCCGAGGTGCGCATCTCGCCCGACGGCAAGTGGCTGGCATGGGTGAAATCCACGGGCGACAAAGAGAAGGACGCGCGGGTGTCCAACCTGATCGTCTCCAGCCTCAGCGAAAGCAAGGAGATTCAGCTGACGCGCGGCAGCGACAGTAACGGCCAGCCGCGATGGTCCCCCGACGGCCAGCTCATCGCTTTCACCAGCGACCGCGCGCGGCATGGCGCAAAGCCCGAGGCGGCTCCGGTGCAGATCTGGCTCATCAATCCGTTTGGCGGCGAGCCGTGGTCCATCACGGAATTGCCGGGCGCGCCGCGCCAGATCGACTGGCTGGACCGGGAGACCGTCATCTTCAGCGCGCCGGAGGATGCCACGCTCTACGCGCAGGAAATGAAGCAGAAGAAGGACGATTCGGAAGTGGTGGACGACGCGGAGCACCAGCCGCCGGTGCGTCTGTTCAAAATCGATGTGAAGAATAAGAAGATCAGCCGGCTTACGGCGAACACCGATTGGATCGGCAACTGGGCGGTCGCCAAGGACGGAAAATTCGTCGTCGCGGTGCACGAAAGAAGTTTGCACTATACGTTTGATCAGAAGACGCCGCCGGTAGTGATTCTGCACAACCTTGGCGACGGAACCGAGAAGCGGATCTTTTCAGAAGGCCGGATTTTCCCGCGCGGATTCAAGTGGCTGCCGGACAGCTCCGGATTTTATGCCTGGGCGCCGTACTCGACGCATCCGAAGTTTCTGACGGCCACGATTGAGCGGGTCTATTTCTACGATCTGGCGGCGGGCCAGAGCCTGGAGGTGCCGCTTCAATGGGAGAACGGCATGGGCTCCGACCTGGCGGCGACCGAGGATGGATTCGTGGTGGGACTCGCCGCCGGTCACCGCTTCGAGACCTCGCGTTACGCGCGGAGCAAATCGGGCGATGGCTGGACATGGAAGCGAGAGCCGCTTGAAGGCGAGCACGCGAAGAACATCCAGTTTTTCGCAGTGACCGCAGACGGACGGGAGATGGTCTATCTCCACTCGACGGCGAGCAAGTTGCCGCAGATTTATCGCGCGCAGCTTGACGGAGCCAAGCTCGTATCGCCCTTGGCGGTGAGCAAGTTGAACCAAAACCTGGTGCAGAACCGGGCGTTCGCGAAAACCGAGGTGGTGCGCTGGAAGGGCGCGGAGGACGAAGAAGTCGAAGGAATCTTGTACTACCCGACCAACTATGAAGCCGGGAAGAGGTATCCGCTGATTATGGCCATTCATGGCGGGCCCAGCGGGCACGACGCCGACGCGTGGGCGGACAGTTGGGCCTATCCGAACAACTTGTTGACCGAGCGCGGCGCGTTCTTGTTGAAGCCGAATTATCACGGCAGCAACAACTACGGGTTGCCATGGGTGGAGTCGATCTGCTGCGGAAAATACTACGACCTCGAAACACCGGACATCAATGCCGGCGCGGACTCGCTGATCGCGCGGGGACTGGTCGATCCGGACAAGATTGCCACCCTCGGCTGGTCGAACGGGTCCATTCTTTCCACCAGTCTGCTTACGACCTATCCCGATCGCTACAAGGCGGCGAGCGTCGGCGCGGGCGACGTGGAATGGATCAGCGACTGGGGCAACGTGCTGTTTGGCGATTCGTTCGACTCGTACTACTTCGGAAAGTCACCGTTCGAGGATCCCGGCCTGTACATCAAGAAGTCGCCGTTTTTCAAAATGGACAGAATCAAGGCGCCGGTGCTGATTTTCCACGGCAGCAATGATGTGAACGTGCCGCCGGCGCAGAGCTGGTCGTATTTCCGCGCGCTGCAGTATTACGACAAAGCGCCCGTGAAGTTTGTGGTGTTTCCCGGCGAACCGCACGGACCGCGCAAACTGACGCACCAGATGCGCAAGGTGGAGGAAGAGATGGCCTGGTTCGACAAATACTTCTTCAGGACCGGAAAGCCCGCCAACGACGCGGTCAAAAAAGGCTCGCCGCTCGAAGACTCGCTGCGCAAGGGCAATGCTTCGACCGCCTGCATTGCGGGCCTCGGCTGCGTTTACGCGTCTCCCGGACACCGGGGCCAGGCTTTGTATGCGATTCCCGAGACGGTGAAACGCGGCGACCTGTTCATCGGCAGATTCGAGGTAACCAGGGCGCAATTCGCCGAATTCGACAAGAGCTACAAGTTCGACCCCGGCACGGCGAACTTGCCGGCCAGCGCCGTCACGATCGACCGCGCCAAAGGCTATGCCGAGTGGCTGTCAAAGCAAACCAAAGAAATTTACCGAATTCCATACGAAGACGAAGTGAAGAGCCTCTATGAGAAGCGCGAGGGCGAGAACACACTCGACTACTGGGCGGGTTATGCTCCGAACCCCGAGGATGCGGCCAAGCTCGCTGAGGCGGCCAAAAAGCTGACAGGAACGGCGCCGCTGCTGAGGCCAGTGGGCAGTTTTCACGGCCAGGGCAGGGATGACGAGGAGCCGATCTACGATTTGGGGGGCAACGTAGCCGAGTGGGCGCTTACGCGCGACGGCAGGGGCAAGGCGATCGGCGGCAGCGCCGATTGCCCCGCGGATGCCAAAGCGAACTGCACGCCGGCGCCGGACTATGTGGGGTTCCGTGTGGTACGCGGCCCGGCCAGACCCGAACGGCCGGAATCGCGTTGAGGACGGATAGAGAGGGTTTTCCGGGAAAGACACGAAGCGGACGGTAAGCACGCAGTTCGCGCTCGCAGTGAGCATCCAGATTGGCTCTTTGCCAGGCGGGTGGTGCGGAATAGCATGCTTACCGAGCGAGGGAACGGGCTCGGGCCCGAAGGCGGGCAAGATCTAGGAGCCTGCCGCTAGGAAGGCGAAGAGCGAAGAATCATGAGCACATTTACACCGACGGCGCGGACGCAGGTGAAGCGGTTGCCGAAGCGCGCAGCCTATGACCGCGATACGGTTTTCAAGATTCTGGATGAAGCATTTGTGTGCCACGTCGGGTTTGTCGCGGACGGCCAGCCGTTCGTGATCCCGACGAATTTCGGGCGCAGCGGCGAGACGATCTACCTGCACGGGTCGGCCGCCAGCCGGATGCTGCGAACGCTGAGCGAAGGCGTGCCGGTTTGCGTAACGGTAACGCTGACAGACGGGCTGGTGCTGGCGCGGTCGGCGTTTCATCACTCGGTAAACTACCGTTCCGTGCTGGTGCTGGGCACGGCGCGGCAGGTCGATGACCCTTCGGAAAAAATGGAGGCGCTGCGCCTGTTTACCGAACACATCATGAAAGGCCGCTGGGAAGAAATACGCTGGCCGACCGAACAAGAGCTGAAAGCGACGACCGTGCTGGCGGTGCCCTTGCAGGAAGTGTCGGCCAAGGTGCGCACGGGCGGACCGATTGACGACGAGGAGGACTATTCCCTTCCCGTATGGGCGGGCGTGCTGCCGCTGCCGGTGGTGCCAGGCGTCCCGATTGCGGACGCGCACCTGAAAGCCGGGACCGCCGTTCCTCAATACATGAAAGCCTATCGCCGGGGCTCCGCACGGCAAGCGCAGACCATCCCAGATGAAGTTTGAGCCGATCTAGAACAGAGCCGGCGCCGGAGAATCGGACAGTTGCGCGGCCATACCGGCGGCGTCCCAGTTTTGCCAGGCTTCTATGAAGCGCCCGTCTTTGATACGGATGATGGAGATGCCGGAGACTTTGGCGTTTTTGCCGACGGATTTGTGGACGCCAGAGACGGACCAGCGCAGGCTGACCAGATCGTTTTCGGCAAGTAGAACTTCCGGCTCGATGCGAATATTGTCGAATTGAGCGCGCACGCGGTCGTGGAAGTCAGCGAACTCCTGCGGACCGCGGATGGCAGTGTGGCCATCGTAAAGAACGCAATTGGGAGCGAAGAGCTCGAAAATAACGTCACGGCGGGACTGATTCCAGACCTCCTCAAACCAGCGGAGGGCGAGCTGCTTGTTGTGTTCGAGAGTGGTGACAGCCGAGGTAGACATAGTTTCTCCCGATCGGAACGAAAGCCAGGCGAGTATACAAGAAAGAAATGCCGGCGGATCTAGAAAGAAACGGCAGGGTCCCCGGCACGGTGCGACCGAGGAAACACAGCCCGAGTTCACCGGGACGAGCCGAGACTACGAGATGGTACGCTCGCTTTCACGGCACGCTGCACAACCGAGATGGCGACCACTCAGGAGACGCGAAGAGCCCACCACGCCTTCGCTCCGCCCACTTCGCAACAAAACTTGTTTGAATACAGCGGGGTCGCAGTTCTGAGCCTGGCGGCGCTGGTCGTGCGAACCTGGAAGTTTTGCGCCATCGGGCTTTCTCATTTTGATGAAGGCGTGTACGCCAACAGCGGTTTTTGGGCCTTGCCTTCCTTTTTTGGCCCGAAGCTGGATCCCTGGCAAAAGTTCTTTTCTCCGCCCGGTTATTTCGGACTGGTCGGGCTCCTTTATCGACTTCTGGGCCACCCTTCGGAAACAGCGGCCATTGCCATCAATGTGGCGGCCGGAGCGGCGACCGTTCCGCTGGTGTATTGGATAGGACGGCGGTGGTATGGCAGGGCGGCCGGAATCTTTTCAGCGGTGGTTGTGGCCGGAGGCGAATTTCAGATTGCCTATTCGCGGACAGCGCTGACCGATACACTTTTTAGCTTCCTGTTTCTCCTGGCCCTGGCGCTGGTCGCCGTTTGCCTGGAAAAGCGGCAGTGGTCGAGCGCGGGGATTGCCGGTCTGGCGGTCGGGGCCTGCTGGAACGTGAAATACCACGGGTGGCTGGTTCTGGCGACGGCCTTACTGGCGATCGGCACGAGAGCGGCGGTCGGCCGAGAAGGCCGGCAGCACGCGAAGAAACTGTTGTTGCTGTGGAGCGTGGTAGCCGGCGTGGCGTTCCTGTGCTTTGCGCCCTGGCTGATGTACACCGAGTTGCATCTTGGCGGGTATCAGGCGGTGGAGGAGTTTCATCGCCGGTTTGCCGATTTTCGCTGGATGGCCAATCTGATCCGGCAGGCTCAGATGCAAGTTTACTTCGAAGGCTGGTTGAGCCGGATCGTGCCGGCCCTCGCGTTTCTGGCGGCTGCATGCTTCCTAAGAGCGGAAAAAGCTGGAAAAGCGACTTCCCTGGCCGCGGGCTCGCTGCTTCTTTTGGTCTCGGGGTTCGTGCTGAGCGGAGCCGGGACGTGGTTCTTGCTCTCTTTGTGGGGAGCCGTTGTTGCTTGGCGGCGTAGCCATGAGCTTATGGGTTCGCTCCTGCTTTCAAACTGCGTGGTGTTCTTCGTTTTGACGCCGTTGTACAGGCCCTACGCGCGATTGCTGCTGCCCTGGATGCTGGCTTCCGAGCTGCTGGCTGGGCTGGGAGCGGCAAGCCTTGTTTCGACGAGAGCCGATGAAGCCGCGGCCGGAGCGAAATTCCGGGGGCTCCGGGGGCGGGTCGTGGCCGGCGCGGGAGCGGTGGTTCTGGCCGTACTTGCGGCCACTGCGGGGCTCAGGCGGGAAGCAGCCGGAAGAGCTTGGGATGAACGCACCGGGGATCGGGACGCGGCGACCCAGCTGATGGAGCGGATCCCAAAGGAAGCCGCGGTGTTTGTCGTCGCTGAACCGCAAGTGTGCTTTTATTTTCGCAAGGCCGGTTACCAGGCGTTTTGCGTTCACCGCCTCGGCTTGAACGGCGTGGCACAGGATGCGCTGCTCTATCGAACATCACGCCCGGTATTCGTCGTCGGTGGAAAGTACGCACGCGACGATCTGACATGGCGGAGGATTCTTGACGATTCACCCGGGAGATTCGAAAGCGTGGAGACGGTGGCGATGCAACCGGGAGATATCCGTTTGCAAGACGATTTGTCGCCCGAAGAGATCGCCGAGTACAGGCAGAATCCCGACTCCCGCTACCGGCTGGAGTTGTTGCGTCTGGCGAGGTGATCCGAGCCGGGCCAAGAGAAAGCGGGACCTGGAGCCGCCAGGCCGGCCCCACCGTGCTAAACGAGGAGCCTTGAGGTCAGGTGCCGTAGGGTTCGGCCGCGAGGCTCAGGAGAGTTTCCGCAGCGCTCGAGCGGAGAACGTGGACGGCTTGCTGGTGAAGCTCGAAAGCCCTGTGCATGATGGCGGAAAAGGCGGGTTTGCCCCGAAGGTGATCGAGCCAGGGATCACGGACAAAGGCTTGATAGCAGAAAAATCCGTTCTCGACCGCGCGAGAAAACATTTCGAGTGCCCAGTCGTCGGCGCCAAGATAGCTCAGCTGGCGCGCCTGGTAGTAGAGGCCTTCCGGGTCGCGGAACGTTGCCTGCATCAGCTCTTCGCTGGCGCGCAGGCTTTCTTCGCGATTCCCTTCTAGAAGTGCGCGCATGGAGGTCAGGAAAAGACGGCTGAGACGCCAGGGAAAAACCTCTTCGTGCTGGCGAAGGATGATGATGGCTTCCGGCACGCGGTCGAGCATAGCGAGAACCAGCGCGGTGCCGTAGCCGAAGTCGTGCTGCGAAGCGGCGAGTGCGCGCTCGTAGTCGCCGAGCATGAAGTAGGTGTGGTTGAGGGTGGTCGGGATGCGCGGATCGAGGCGGCGCGCTTCATGTTGAGCGAACAGGGCCGGCTGCAGGAGGCCGCAGTAGCGGGAGACGTGGCCCAAACCGGCGAACAGTTCCGGGTCGGTGTGGCGCCCGGCGGACAGGTCGAGGAGACGTTGCAAAGCTTTGAGGCTGCAGCCCTGATCGACTTGCAGGTGGGTATAGAGATTATGAGCGAGCGGAAGGTCCGCAGCTAGCGCAAAGGCTTTCTGAAACGCCTCTTCGGCGGAACGAAGACCAGCGAGAGAACCTGCGGTGTATTTGTCATGGAGCCAGCGCGCGCGGCCGAGGCGCGCCCAGGCGGGCGCGTAGCGTGGCTCGAGCTGAACGCACTGTTCGTAGAGGCCGATGGCGGCAGGAAGATTCTGCCAACCGCGGGAGAATTCGTTGGCGCGCAGATACAACTGATAAACCGTCGCGCTGGCGGGGCGGTCTTGCTGAAGCGAGGCCACATCCTTGGGGCTGAGCGCGGGAACAATCGCCTCGACGACGCGGCTGACAAGTTCGTCATGGAGCTGCAGTAGCTGGCGGGCGCTGACGTCGGAAGAGTGAGACCAGAGAACGGCGCCGCCGGGGACTTCGACCAGCTGAGCGGTAATGCGGATCTGTTCGCCCACGGGAAGAAGGGTGCCGCTCAGAATGACGTCGACTTCGGTTTCGTCGGCGATTTTCTGAAAGTCGGGAACGTCCTGGGCGTACTGCGCGGCAATGAGCGAAGAACGGACGGCCAGATTGTCGAGGCTGGATAGAGAGACGGTGATGGACTCGGGAAGGCTGTAGGTAAGGAATTCGAGATCTTCGCTGCGACGCATGAGGCGAAACGGAAGGACGATCATGCGGCGCAGAGTTTGCGCGCGCGCAACCGTATCGATGCCCTCGGCGAGAAGAGCTTTGCGCAGGTCTTCGGCCATTTTTTCGGCCGACGGGTAGCGCTCCTGGGGAGCACGGGCCAGAGCCGTGTGCACAATGCGGCCGAGAGCGGTGATCGCCGAGGAACCGGTGAGAGCGGGCGGAGTTACGTGCAGGACGGAATGGCAGAGCTCGGCGAAGGTCTCACCGGCGAAGGCCGGGCGGGCGGTAAGCATTTCAAAAAGGATTGCGCCGAGGGAGAAAAGATCGGAGCGGCCGTCTACGGCGCGGCCGTTGAACTGCTCGGGGGAGGCGTAGCGCGGCGTGCCCAGAAAAATTCCCGCGACGGTGGTGTCGCTGAAGGTCTCTGCCGTTTCGTCGGCTTCGGGCAGGCACACCGTCTTGACGATACCGAAGTCGAGCAGCTTGGCGCCATGGGGAGAAAGCAGGATATTGGCGGGCTTCAGGTCGCGATGGACGATGCCAAGCTTGTGGAAAGCCTGCAATGCGGAGAGAAGCTCGAGCGCGATTTGCGCGGCGTGGCGGGCCGGGAGCGGGCCCTGCCGCAGACGCTGGGCGAGCGATTCGCCTTCGACGAATTCCATGACCAGGACGAGTTCATTCGCTTCTTCGGTGATGTCATAGAGGCGGCAGGCGTTCGGATGAGCGACCTGCGCGGCGGCGCGGGCCTCCTGCCAGAAGCGCTCACGTTTGGAGGGGTCGTCGGAGCAGTTACGGATGAGCTTGAGCGCGACGGTGCGATTGAGGCGCCGGTCTTGGGCCTTGAGGACAACGCCCATGCTGCCCTCGCCGACCTGGGAAAGGACACGGTACGGGCCAATGGAGTCTGGGAAAGAGGCCAAGCGACACGTTTTTCCGTTCTACGGTGGCAATCAGGATACCGAAGATCGCGCAAGGCAGCCAACAGAGTTTGTTGGCATGCCAGGGCTAGCTCACTCGGGGAAGCTCATTTACCGCGAGCTAGTGGCAGCCGCAGCCACCGCCGCAGCAGGCGCCGCCTCCCCCCGAAGGGCCCGACGAGGATTTGGGCGAGCCGCCGGCGACGGCCGAACTGAAAACGGAAAGCTGGATCGTGGCTTTCTTGCTGGAGCACTTGGGACAGGAGATCTCCTGTTGGCGGTTGATGACGATTTTTTCAAATTGCGCGCTGCAATCGTCGCAAACATATTCGTAAATGGGCATTCTCGGCTCCAGAATCGCAGCACTAGTATAGCAAAAGGGGTTGCTCGCGCGGCGAACCACGCGAAAATCGTGAGGGATATCTTTACGCATGGAAGATGCGCCGGCGACAATCCGCGCGGCAAGGTGAGCAAGACTACGAGAACCGTACGTCCCAGGGCGCAAGCGGAAATCCAATCAAGTCGCGCGGCGGGAAGCCGGCGTGAATTCAGGTCGCAAGATGAAACCGAAGAGCAAGAGCAGGGGTGTCCGCCCGGCAAACCAAAACGAACTCGATTTGCAGTTTTCGCGGTGCCTAGGCTCGCTGAGGCTGATCGCCGCGCGTGTGCTGAACGGCGACGATGACGTCAGAGAAGCCATGCGAAGGAGTTATTTGGCGGCTGCGAGCCAGCGCCGCAGGTTAGAAAGCGACGGCGAATTTCGCCAATGGCTGGTGCGAACCGTGTTGAACGAAGCCCTGATGATCCTTCACGAGAAAGAAAGCGGAGGGGAAAGCTTGGGCCATCGAATTTCTGACAAGTCTGCTGACGGCGGCAAGAGAAACTGCTGGAAGGCACACCCGGCGCCCGAAGATGAGTTGGCGGGAATCGGGCATGTAAATCGGTGGTGGCGCGTATGCTATGCTTCCTTAGACGCGCGCCATAGAAGGCGGCCGATAGGACGATGACGGCTCGGATTTTGGATGGAACGAAGATCCGCGATGAGATTTTCGCGGAGTTGAAAGAGGAAATCGCCGCTCTGGCCGAGCAGGGGCTGCGGCCGGGTCTGGCGGCGGTCCTGGTCGGCGAAAACCCCGCTTCGCAGCTTTATGTGAAGAGCAAGATTGCTGCGTGCGAGCAGCTGGGGCTGGCGAGCTGGCTGCACACGCCTCCGGCAGGCGTGACCACCGAGTGGATGCTCGAGCTGGTCGGTGATCTAAATCGCGACGACAACGTGGACGGAATTTTGATTCAGCTGCCGCTGCCGGCTCAGGTCGATGCCAAGCGCGTGCTCGAAGCGGTATCGCCCGCGAAAGATGTGGACGGGTTCCATCCGGTAAATATGGGGATGCTTGTGAGCAACCGGCCGGGTTTGGTCGCGTGCACGCCCGCGGGGTGTATGGAAATCCTACGGCGCAACGGAATTTCGCTCGAGGGCGCCAACGCGGTTGTGCTCGGCCGCAGCGACATTGTCGGAAAGCCGATGGCCCTTCTCCTCCTGCACGCCAACGCGACGGTGACCGTTTGTCATTCGAAGTCGCGCGACCTGCCCGAAATAGTTCGCCGCGCGGACATCCTGGTCGCCGCCATTGGGCGTCCAGGATTTGTGCAAGCCGACTGGATCAAACCGGCCGCGGCGGGCAAGACGGGAGCCGCGGTGATCGACGTCGGAACCAACAAGGTCACCGACGCGTCCGAAGCCGGGCGGCTGCTCGCAAATTTCCCTGCGCGGTTAGAGAAATTTGCGGCCAAAGGGAATGCGCTGGTGGGCGACGTGCATCCCGATGCGGTGAACACGGCTGGCGCGCTCACACCCGTGCCGGGCGGCGTCGGTCCGATGACCATCACCATGCTGATGAGCAACACAGTGAAAGCAGCCAAACTGCGCCGCGCAGCTGGCTTGTCCGGCGAAGGCAGGTCCAAGCCAGCTGCAACGGCCCGCTAAAGCCCTTACATGCTGAAATACGGCCTGACGGGTGGAATCGCCAGCGGAAAGAGCACGCTGGCGGCGATGCTGCGAGAGCACGGGTTTCCGGTGCTTGAAGCCGACAAGATTTCGCATGGCCTGATTGAGCCCGCCGGCGCAGCCTACCCAGAAGTGATCGCCCGATTCGGGCGGGCGATTGTTTCTGGCGACGGGAAGATCAATCGGGCCCGCCTCGGCCGGATCGTCTTTGCGGACCGGGAAAAGCTGGATCAACTGAACTGCATCCTTCATCCACTTGTAGAACGCGAAGTGCAAAGGCAGCTGGCGGAGCTCGAGGAGAGCGGCCGCTTTCCGGCTGCGTTCGTGGAGGCGGCCCTGATCTACGAGGCTGGTTTCCACACCAAGCTGGACGGCGTTGTAGTGGCCTGGTGCCTGCCGGAACAGCAACTGGCACGTCTCATGGAACGAGGGATGGGTGAAACGGAAGCGCGGCAGCGAATCGCTACGCAGATGCCGGTCCAGGAAAAGTTGGCCCTGGCCGAAGAAAAAATCGATTGTTCGGGTTCTATGGAGGAGACGCGGTATCAAGTGGATGCGCTGGCCGCCAGGCTGCGCGCGCTACCGCGTTCGAACTGAACTGTAGCTAGCCATTGCGTTATCATTCTCGAGTAGAAAAAGGGAGAAGTTCCATGGCGTATGGCAAAGGAAGTTCCGTGATGCGGCCGCTGGTTGTAATCGCGATTTTGATCCTGGTGGCGTACTGGGCGGGCGCGCGCTGGGGTCCGCGCGAGCCAACCAAGGTCGAAGCGTTGCCACCCGCGACCAGCGACAGCGGAAGCGTTGGCAATGCGAATCTGGCGGAACGCGACGCGCAGCTGAGCAGCGATGAAGTACTGAACGTGAAGGTTTATCGGCAGGCGTCGCCGGCGGTTGCAAACGTGCTGACCAAGGCCACGGAGTACGACTTCTGGATGGACCCGGTGCCGGTCGAAGGCGCGGGTTCGGGATTCGTGATCGACAGCAAGGGATATATTCTGACGAATTTTCACGTAGTGCAGGGCGCGCAGTCGATCGAAGTGGTGCTCGGGGACCAGTCGCGCTACGCCGCGAAATTCGTCGGCGCGGATCAGCGCAACGATGTGGCGTTGCTTAAGGTGGAGCCGAAGGGAAAGCCGCTGCTGGCTCTGCCGCTGGGCGATTCGGCCGCGCTGCAGGTCGGACAAAAGGTGCTGGCCATAGGCAATCCCTTCGGATTTCAGAGCACGTTGACCACGGGTGTGGTTAGCGCGCTCGGACGCACCGTACAGACCAGCCAGACCACATTCATTGACCAGGCGATCCAGACAGATGCCGCCATCAACCGCGGAAATTCCGGCGGGCCGCTGATCAATTCGCACGGCGAAGTGATCGGCATCAACTCGGCGATCTACACGCCTTCGGGAACCACCGCCGGCATCGGTTTTGCCATCCCCATCAACACCGCAAAGAGAATCGCGCACGATCTGATCACCGACGGACGCGTGCATCAGGCTTTCCTCGGTGTGGAGACGATTCCGATCAACGAATCGTTCGCGGAGGCGCTGGGGTTGCCGGCCCAAGAAGGGCTGCTGGTGCAAACCACGACTCGCGGCGGACCCGCGGCCGAGGCGGGGATTCATGGCGGAGACCGCGTGGCGCAAGCCGGAATGCGCCGCTTCTATGTGGGCGGGGACGTGCTTACCGCAATCGACGGACAGAAAATCGCGAGCCGAGTCGACGTCGATCTGATGTTGAACAAAAAGCGCCCCGGCGACGATGTGACCGTGACGCTTTTTCGCGGTGGAAAGAAGATGGACGTGAAGGTAAAGCTCGGCGAACGACCGATGAACTGAGCGGGTACTGGCGGCAAACGCGTGGAAAGCAGGAACCGCCTTGGTCGGTTGACATCGCTGTTACTGGCTGCAGGTCTTGCCGCCCGCAATGGGCGGCCGAGAGTACGGTAAAATACCACCTCGGAAGAAGCAGCGATCGCGGCCAGGGACGCAAAACAAGGGCTAGCGCGAGAAGGCTTCGCGATGTCTTTGCCGCTCCTGCTCATTGAGTGAGAACCAGCTCTCCGCGATGTCACGAACGCGTTCCAGCTCCCTTTGCATTTCGGCGTGCTTGGCTGCCATGGCCTCGGAGTCGGCGTTAGGAGCGACGTCGATGGGAGCGGAGAAAAGAATCACCGCCCGGCTGAACGGGTGGGGCATGAGGAAGTGGTCCCAGGTCCTTTCGAACGTTTTGCCGCGCTCGACGCCAATGTGGAAGACCATAATCGGGGCACCGGTCCTGCGGGCCAGCATGACCGGACCGGGCTTTGCGACGTAACGCGGTCCGCGAGGGCCGTCAATCGTGAAGGCGCAGTCCTTCCCTTGCTCGATGCGTTTGGCCATGACCGCCAGGCCGCGTAGGCCGCCGCGGGAAGAACTGCCCTGCGCGGTGCCGAAGCCGAGCCTTTCTATGACCTTGCGGGTCCACTGCCCGTCAAACGCGGTGGTGTTCA
>Ga0306921_10000500_pt1 | contig 34632 bp, 28 predicted proteins | sample sta12Cox44000080_FD_203760 | JGI IMG/M metagenome (GOLD analysis project Ga0306921, IMG submission 203760) | Lab enrichment of tropical soil microbial communities from Luquillo Experimental Forest, Puerto Rico - statoxic.12C.oxic.44.000.080 (v2)... | ecosystem: Environmental > Terrestrial >... | reverse complement strand
GTTGTACTCGGTGAAATCCTCCTTGGTCCACTTCATTTCGCCGACGTGCGGAGGCGGCTGCGGCGGCGGGGTGTTCGGGTCCGGCCGCATCCAGACGTTGCCTTCGACGCGCGCGTTTGGCCCGCCGGGCCGGAGGCTGACCAGCGGATCGACCACGTGCGGCAGCCGCTCGATGTCGAGTGTGATCTTCTCGATGGCCTCGGCTGCGGTGAGCTCATCGACCGCGCACACAGCCAGAATCGGCTCGCCCTGGTAAACCGGATCGTTGGTGAGGCCGCGTTCTCCCAGGGGGTTGGCGGGAATCCGCTGGCCCAGATCCGTCATGGCGTCGGCCGGCTTCGGCATGTCATCCACGGTCAGGATGGCCTTGACGCCCGGCATCGCCAAGGCTTCGCGGGCGTCGATATGGCGCACGTGTCCATGCGGCACCGGGCTGAGCAGCAGCTTGGTGAACAGCATGCCGTCGGCGCGATAGTCCTCGGCGTATTTCGCCTTGCCCGTCACCTTGGCAATCAGGTCGGGAGTGATATAGTTCTGGCCGAGCAGCTTGTAGGGAGGATGAGTCGGAAGCTGGTTATCGGGAGCTTTGGCAGCCATTGATTACGCCCTCCTGGAGAGTTCCGCGCCGCGCATCATCGCGGTCAGGATTTTGTCATAGTCCTGGCACCGGCACAGATTGCCGGAAATGCCGTGAGCCAGCTCCGCGCGGGTCGGATTCGGATTCGCCTTCAAATATCCGACGGTCGCCATGATGAAGCCGGACATGCAAAACGCGCACTGGAAGCCTTGTTCCTCGATGACGCCCTGCTGCACGGGGTGCAGCTTTCCGTCGGCCGCGGCGAGCCCTTCAATCGTGACGATCTTCTTGTCGCGCGCCGTGTGCGTCAGGATGGAACAGGAGTAGTGCGGGACGTCGTCGAGCAGCACCGTGCAGCAGCCGCACTCGGAGCGGTCGCACCCCAACTTGGTTCCGGTCAGGCCCAGCTTGTAGCGGAGGGTCGTCGCCAGGGTCTCCTGTTTCATCACGTCGACACGCCGTTGCTGGCCGTTCACGTTCAGGGTGATCAGGCGGTCAACCGAGCCCGGGGCCGAAACCTGCGCCCCCACGGTGGAAGCGCGGAACAGATAGCCGGCCGAGGACACCGCGCCCCCGGCGATCACTCCCTTAATGACGTCGCGCCGCGTAAATTTTCTCGGCGTGGCTTCCGGATGATTCACGTCTTCCATAGGATCACCTCATCTCGCTTGCACGTTCAGGCTGGGCCTTTCGGAACGTTTCCCGCACGCCAGGCAGGGTCCAGACTCCACCCTTTTGGAACTCTCTCGTCGCCTGAGTGCAACGGCACGTTCGCAACTACTGAAACGGAGAAATTATATGACTTTTTGGGGGTCGGTGTCGAGGTCATACCCAAGGATTCGTCAGTGCGATTTCGCACCCGAGGGAGCGGAGACCGGACCCACCACGGCTTCGTCCACGCGGATCGACCAATCGACGTTGCGAGACTGGATCTCAAGATAGTAAGGGCGCGGGTCGTCGGTCACGTACGCCGTGTCGTGGCCGGCGCCGCGGTGTTCTACAGCCACCATCAGGGGGCGCCCGCTGACTCCGCTCCGAACGGTGATGCGGAAAAGACCCGCGCCCGCAGGCGTTTCATGGCTGGTTTCCCACCGGATGCGGAACCCCCCGCTTCCAATATCAAACGAGCCCGTCTGCGCATTGCCGTTACCGGACCAAGAGCCGGCTGGACGCCACCCGACGGCGAGGGTCTTCGATGCGGGTTCCGATGTGGACCGGCAGGCGGTCGCGACGAGGGCAGCCGCAACCAGGAGTCCGGTTTTGCGCCTCATCCACCGGTCGAGGCGCCAAACACCTGCCCACGGCGTTCCCGGCTGAAATAAGAGACCACCGCCGCCAGTACCAGCACCGTCGCGGCTGTGGAGGCCATGGCGATCGAATAGCTGGTGCGGGTCGCAAAAACGGCTTCGATGTAGGCGACGGTTCCCGCAATCAGCACGCCGCATTGATAGGCAAAGCCCGGCAAGAACCCTCGCACCGAATCCGGCGACAGCTCCGAAAGATGCGCCGGAATCACTCCCCAGGCGCCTTGAACCATAAATTGCATCAGGAAGGCGCCCGTGACCAGCAGGCCGATCGAAGGAGCAAAGGCCCATATCGGGATCACCAGCAACCCCGCGAGCAAGGCGGAGATCATAGCTCGCCGGCGGCCGAAACGATCCGAGAGCATGCCGACCAGGGTCCCTCCGACAATCGCTCCGAGCGCCGAGATCCCGGTCAAAACCGCGACCGTCCGCGGTGAAAAGTTCCACTGCCGCCTTAAAAAGGTGGGGTACATGTCCTGCGTCCCGTGCGACACGAAATTGAACGCGGTCATGAGCACGACGATGAACGCCAACACCTTCCAGTGTGAAAGGATGGCGCGGAAAAGGTGGCCCCAGTTTTCGCTGCGAGTCTTCTGCCAAACCTCCGATTCTTTTACGCGGTACCACACGAAGACCGCCAGCAGCGCGGGCAATCCACCGAGGAAGAACAGCGGGCGCCAGCCGATGCGGTCGAACAGGAAGAAATAGCAGATCCCCGCGAGCAGGTTGCCCGCAGCGTAGCCTTGCTGAAGCACTCCGGAAAGCAGCCCGCGAATCCGTGGCGGCACTTTTTCCATGGCGAGTGATGCGGCCACACCCCACTGGCCACCCATCCCGATTCCGAACAGCGCGCGCAACCCCATAAATGTCGCGTAGTTCGGCGCCAACCCCGAAAGCACTTCCACAACGGAGTAGAAGATGAGGTTGAGCATGAGCGGCCGGCGGCGGCCGTAGCGGTCCGCCATCAGCCCGAACAAGAATGCTCCGATGGGACGAAATGCGAGAGTCAGCGTCAGCGAAAGCGCCATAGCCGCATCGGACACGTGGAAATCGTGCCCGATGGCAGTGAGGCAGTAGACCACCAGGAAGTAATCGAACGCATCGAGGGTCCATCCGAGAAAACCGGCCACCACCGCCGGCCGATGGTCGGTGGCGGTCGCGGTCGAGATCGACGCAGATCGAGTCGCGCTCATGCTTCCAGGGCGCTTCTACGCCCACACAAGGCTGGAGCCCTATGCTACTACTTTCCGTAGCTTACATGCCATATGGACATGGAGCCGTCGTCGGTAACGTACAGAGAACCATCCTGGGCCACCGCCACGCCGACCGGCCGCCCCCAGGCCTGCCCCTCCGGCGTCAAGAAGCCCGTCAGGAAGTCTTGATAGATGCCGCTGGCCTTACCCTTTTCCAATGGAACGCGGACCACTTCGTGGCCGGAGCGGGCGGCCCGGTTCCAGGAACCGTGCTCAGCCGCGAACAGGTCGCCCTGATACTCTTTCGGGAACTGAGTGCCGTCGTAGAACGTCAGGCCGAGCGAGGCGCTGTGGGGCTGAATCAGAACATCGGGGACGATCACCTTGCCCACCAGCTCCGAAGGAGCTCCGCTTTTGCGCGGGTCCGGGTTGTTGCCGATGTAGAACCAAGGCCAGCCGTAGAAGCCTCCCGGTTTGACCGACGTGATGTAATCGGGGACCAGGTTATCTCCCAGTTCATCGCGCTCGTTGACCGAACACCAGACTTCGCCGGTGGTGGGATTCACACCGAGGCCGACCGGGTTGCGGATACCGGATGCGTAGACGCCGACGAATTTGCCGTCCGGCGTGTACTCGAGAATGTTGGCCCGGAGCTGATTGTCACCCTTCGCGTCGATGTTGTCATTGGAGCCGACGGCTACGAACATCCGCTTGCCGTCCAAGGAAAATACGACGTCGCGAGTCCAGTGATTGCCGCCTGGCTTGAGATCGGAAACCACGGTTTCGGGTCGACCGCTGGCCTTCAGGTCGCCGTTGCGGTACGAGAACCGCACGATTGAGCCGGTGTTGCCCACGTACACCCACTGCGGGTTCGGACCGGGAGGGTAAAAGTTGACTCCGAACGGCCGGGTCAAGCCGGTCGCAAACACCGAAACCTCGGCCGGCTTGCCGTCCTGGTTCCCGCGAAAAATCTTGACATCGCCGTTACTTGAGAGGGCGCCTCCAAAGGGGTTTTGAGCTGCCGGAAAGCTTTCAACGACGAACAGATCTCCGTTGGGAGCCGTGCGAATCTGACGCGGCGTATCGAGGCCAGTGGCGTAGAGTTCGACTTTGAAGCCCGGAGGAGCCTGCGGCAGGGCCTTGGCCGGCCGGGGAGCCAGCCGGCCGAAATTCGCGCTCGACTTGGTGGCGAACGGCTTGGGAAGTTGGTCCGGAGTGATTTTGTGGAAGGTCGCGGGCTTGAGCGTCTGCGCGTCGGCGAAGGTTTGTAAATCCTTGGGATCGATCTTGACCCCGGCCGCCTCAAGCAGCCAACCCGCGCTGACACTGCACAACCCGGCGGCGATCATCCACCGAAAGCCAGACATAATTTCCTCCAGAGCCGAATCACGTGTGATTGTATCACGCCCGGTGGAGCGCTCAGATGCCGAGACCGGTCTGCCAGATCAGGAAGCCGAGCATGGTTTTCCCGTCTTCGAGCTTGCCTGTGCGAATCATGGCAGTGACTTGGCGCCGCGTGAACCAGCCGGTTTCGATGCGTTCGTCCTCCATCGGGGTGGCCTCACCTTTGGTGAGGTCGGTGGCCAGAAAAATGGTCATTCGCTCCTCGACGTAACCGGGACTGGCGAGGAAGGAGACCAGCTTCTTCCAGGTGCGCGCGCGGTAGCCGGTCTCTTCGGCAAGTTCACGCTTGGCGGCCTCAAGCGGCTTCTCGCCGGGATCGAGACGTCCGGCCGGCAGTTCCCACAAATACCCGTCCGCGGGCAGGCGGTATTGATGAACGAGGAGAATGCGCCCGCGGCGATCGACCGCCAGCATGACGGCGGATCCGGCATGCCGCACGACGGAGCGTTTGATCCGGAACCCGCGCCTCGGATCAACGGCGCGGTCTTCGGTCACACGGAACAAGCCGCAGTTGTAGACTTCGCGGGAAGAGGCGATTTTCATATCCTGTTTTGAAGGGCGGCCGCGAACTGCTTGGCCGGCAGTGTGTTCATCACGTCGGAGGGACCCAGCCAGCCGCGCCGTGCCGTGATCACGCCGTAGCGCATGCTCTCGAGATGTTTCGGGTGATGCGCATCGGTTGAGATCGTAAACCGCGCTCCTTTGGATTTGGCCGTGCGGACGAGCGTGCCGCTCAGATCGAGCCGCTCCGGGCTGGCATTGATCTCGAGCCAAACGCCGCGTCGCACCGCCTCGGCCACGACGCGTTCGAAATCGAACGGGAATGGATCGCGGTGTAGCAGAATACGTCCCGTCGGGTGCCCGAGGATCCGAAGATGCGGGCACTCGAGCGCGCGCAGCAGCCGATCGGTCATCTCGGCAGCCTCCAAGTTCATGTGGCTGTGCACGCTCGCGATGACCAGATCCAGTTCCGCCAGCGCATCGTCGGCCAAATCGAGGGTACCGTCCTTGAGGATGTCGCACTCCAGGCCGGAAAAGACATGGATGCCTATTTCGCCACGGTTGATCTCGCGCACCTGGGCGGCGAAGGCCACAGCGCGTTTTTCGTCGAGGCCGTTAGCCATCGCCAGCGCCTTGGAGTGATCGGTGATCGCGATGTATTCGTACCCATGCGCGCGACCGGCCTCCGCCATCTCCGCGAGCGTAGCGCGTCCGTCGGTCTCGGTGGTGTGCATGTGAAGATCGCCGCGAATCTGCTCCAACTCGACCAGTTCGGGCAGTGTTCCTTGTTCGGCGGCTTCGACTTCGCCAGAGTTTTCGCGCAGCTCCGGCGGAATCCAGCCGAGACCGAGCGCTTCGTAAATCTGGGCTTCGGTCTCGCCGGCCACTTTGGAGTCGTCGGCCACGCGGAACAGGCCGTATTCGCTCAGCTTGAAACCCATCTTGACGGCGCGCGTGCGAACGGCCACGTTGTGGTCTTTACTTCCCGTGAAATATTGCATGGCCGCCCCGAAGCTCTCCGGCGCAAGCGCACGAACATCCACTTGGAGGCCCTCGCGGCCGACCTTGGCGCTGGCCTTGTTCTCCCCGCGGCTGAGCACTTCTTCCACGCTGGGGTAAGCGATGAAGCGATCGAGGACCGCGGTCGGGTTTGGCCCCGTCACCAGCAGATCGAGATCGCCCACCGTCTCGCGTCCGCGGCGCAGGCTACCCGCCGGCGTTACCGCCTCTACGCCGCGAACCTCATGGAAGACGGCCGCGAGCTCCTGCGCCACGCCCTCCGCATAGCTCAGCAGGTAGCGGCCGGTTCGCTGCCGGTACTGGGAGATCGAGCGAAGCACCTTTTCTTCCAGCTTGGCGCCCATGCGCGGCAGCACGCGCAGCTTCTGCTCGCGGCACAACCGCTCCAGTTCGTCGATGGTGCTGACCCGGTAATGCTCGAATATCAGGGCGATCCCCTTGGGGCCCAGGCCTTGGATCTTCAAAAACTCGAGCGCGGTCGGCGGAAATTTTTCCAGCAGGCGGTCGCGACGGTCGCACGAACCTCGCTCGACGATTTCACTGAGTACCTGCGAGAGGCCTTTGCCGATCCCCGGAATATCAGTAACCTTGCGCTCCGGGTCCCCGAGAATGTCCTCGATGCGCTCCGGATATCCTTCGACCGCGGTGGCGCCGTTGCGGTAGCTGCGAATGCGGAACGAGTCTTCACCGGCGATCTCCATCAGGTCGGCGGTTTCCCACAGCAAACGCGCGATTTCGCGGTTCTCCACCCTCGTCCCTGCTTCAATTGTAAGCGAGGCGGTTGGTTATGCTGGTGTTCGGATGCCTGAGGGTTCGTATCTTTATTGCGACGTGAGCCTTCCAGTGCCGATGGATCAACCGTTTACTTATGCTCTGCCGGAAACCCTGCGCCATCGGGTTCGTCCGGGCAGCAGGGTGCTGGTGCCGTTCGGTCCGCGCCGGCTGACGGGAGTGGTCGTGAACTGCCACGATCAGCCGCCGGCGATGGCCACGCGCGAAGCCTCGCGACTCATGGACGAAGAACCGGTCCTCGACGCCGAACTGCTGGCGCTCGGCCGGTGGATCGCCGGCTACTATTGCGCACCGTTGGGCGAGGTTCTGCGCGGCATGCTGCCGCTCGCCACAGACGTGCGCTGGGCGAAGGTCTGGTCGCTCACCGACTCCGGACGGGACGCGGCCCGCCAGCTTCTTCTCGATTCCGAACCGGGGGATCCGGCGACCGAGGTGCTGCGACTGCTCGAACGGCGTCCGCTGACGGCCGCCTACCTGGCAAGGGCTTTTCCGCTAGCTGACAAAACCATCCGCTCGCTCGAGCGCCGAGGTTTCGTCGTCGCCGAGCAGGTCGCAGCGGCACGCGACCCGTTCCGCGCGCCGGCCGATCGACTGCGTGTGGAACTCGCCGGCGCCCCGCGCCGCGCGAAGCTGAAAAAAGCGGAACGGGAACTCCAGGCTTTTCTCGAACTGCACCCGGGTTCGCACAACCTGAAAGACTTGGAGCTCCTGGTCCCGAACGCCAGCCCGGCAGCCCGGACCTTGGCGCGGAAAGGCCTGGTCTCGCTTGAAGCCGAGCCGATCGCCCTTCGCGTCAGCCCCGCCAGTGCCCCACGCCGCCTGAACACGGCGCAACAGGGGGCCTTCGATCAGATTCGAAGGGACCTCGACGGGGGAAGGTTTCATGCGTTCTTGCTCCACGGCGTTACCGGTTCGGGCAAGACCGAGGTGTATCTGAACGCCATCGAAGCCGTCCTGCGACAGGGCCGCAGCGCCTTGCTCTTGGTTCCCGAGATCGCCCTCACTCCGGCGATGGCCGGCCAGTTTCTGGCCCGCTTTCCGGATCGCGTGGCCATTCTGCACAGCGCATTTACCGACGTGGAGCGCTCCCACGAGTGGCGGCGGATCCGTTCCGGCGCGGCCTCCGTGGTGGTCGGGACGCGTTCGGGGGTTTTCGCGCCGGTCCGCAACCTGGGCCTGATCGTCGTCGACGAAGAGCACGACGGCAGCTACAAACAGGAGGAGACCCCGCGTTATCACGGCCGCGATGTCGCGGTGGTTCGCGCACACGACGCCGGCGCCTGCGTGCTGCTGGGTTCGGCCACGCCGAGCCTGGAGAGCCGGTACAACGCCGAGTCCGGCAAGTACACCTTGCTTGAACTCCCCGCACGCATCGAGGAGCGGCCGATGCCGACCGTGGAGCTGATCGACATGCGGCAGGAGTTTTTGGAGACTCGCAAGCAGGCGACGTTTTCGCGAAAAATGACGGCAGCGCTGGCCGAGCGCCTGGCCAACCACGAGCAAACCATCATCCTGCTGAATCGCCGCGGTTTTTCAAGCTTTGTCGCGTGCCGGGCGTGTGGCGAGCGCGTCGAATGCGTGAACTGCTCGGTGACCCTCACCTTCCACAAGCGCGATCGACGCCTGCTGTGCCACTATTGCGGCTACGCCCAAAAGCCGCCCAGCGCCTGCCCGAAATGTTCGAGCGACCATATCTACTTCCTCGGCCTGGGATCGGAGCGCGTCGAAGAGGAGCTGCACCGCGATTTTCCCGCGGCGCGGATCGCCCGGCTCGATCGGGATACTGCCACCGGCGGACGCCGATTTGAAACCATCCTCAACGGCTTCCGCAAGGGCGATTACGACATCTTGGTGGGTACACAGATGATCGCCAAAGGGCACGACATTCCGAATGTGACGCTGGTGGGGGTGATTTCGGCCGACACGGGACTAGGCGTGCCGGACTTCCGGGCGGCCGAACGCACGTTTCAACTGCTCACACAGGTGGCCGGCCGGGCCGGGCGTGGCTCGGTGCCGGGAATCGTACTGATCCAAACCATCCAACCTGACCACTACGCCATACGCCTAGCCGCGGCGCAGGATTACGCGGCGTTTTATGAAAAGGAGCTGGCCTTTCGGCGTGCCCTGCACTATCCGCCATTCAGCGCCATGGCCAACGTCCTGGTGCGCGGCGAGAAAAAGGAAGTCGCTCTCGGGATGAGTACCAGTCTGGCCCGGCTGTTCACGCCACCGCCCGACAAGCTACGGGTGTTAGGCCCCGCCGAGGCCCCGGTCGCTCGCTTGCGCAACGAATACCGGTATCAGTTTCTGATCAAGGCTGCCAGCCGGAAGGCGCTGAGCGAGTTGCTGCAACGGGTCCGGCGCTTTGCCCAAGAACACAAATGGGGCGCCACCGCCCTCGTGATCGATGTGGACCCGCTGACGTTGATGTGACTGAGGTAAGTGCTCATCGAAATCCTGACCGCGATCCAGCCGATCTCTCCCCTCTTGCGGGCGTATGGCGCCGTGCTCTCAATCGCCGAGTACCCTACCCACGTCGCTCATCGCAGTTCGGATCGAGATCATTCGCCGAACTTGTCCCCCAGATCGGCCGAGTCGCTCGGAAACTTTGCAGTTGAATTTCCCCTTTTGTTCGCCCACAATGAGAAGGGGAATGAACCCATGCCTCTGACCAAGCGACAAAAGCAGGTTCTGGATTTTATCGCCCACTTTCAGGACGAAAACGGCTATTGCCCTAGCTACGAGGAGATTGCCCACGGGCTCGATCTGGCGTCTCTCGCCACGGTGCACAAACATATCTCCTCGCTCGAGGCGAAAAGCTACCTAAAGCGTGGATTCAATCAGAGCCGATCGCTCGAACTGGCTCCCAAGTATTTGCAGGAACAGCGACGCTCCCGTCCGCTCACCGAGGTTCCGCTTCTAGGACGAATCGCCGCGGGCGCGCCCGTGGAATCCGTGGCCCAGCGGGAAACCTTGAACTTCGCCGAGTTCACCAGCAACGCGAACACGTTCGCCCTGGAGGTCCGGGGCAATTCCATGATCGACGATCACATCTGCGACGGCGACCTGATCCTTCTGGAGCGAGTGGCCCAAGCCCGCGACGGCGATATTGTAGTGGCACTCGTTGCGGGCTCGGAGACAACGCTAAAACGCTTCTATCGGGCGCCCGGCGATCAGATCCGTCTTCAACCCGCCAACTCGACCTTGAAACCGATCATCGTTCCGGCGCGAGACGTGCAAATCCAGGGCCGGCTGCTGGCCGTGCTGCGAAAATATCGGTAATCACGTCAGGCGGTCGCCGAGAAGACGCGCTGTCGCAGTTGCTCTTCGGCACGCCGCCAGTCTTCTTCGGGATTGCCCCCCTGGCCGCCTCGAGCTTCCCACAAGGCATAAGCCAATCGGGCGATTTCATCGTGGGAAACCTCCGGCTCCCGCGCAACAGCGGTAGCGCGAGCTGGGGATTCCGGATCGCGAGCAGGTGTCGCCGGTGTCCCGGTGGGCTTCGCGGCGTGTTTGGCCCGCGGCGCCGTTGGGGCGCGTCGCGGTTGCGCCGCGGCGGCGGTGACTCCGTCTTTTTCGGGGTTGCTCTTTCTAGGCATACAATCACGGACTCCAATTACGGAATACCTTTTGCTATTTTAGCCGAACGGACCGGGAAATCTCATCAAAAGTTTCGATCCGGTTCATCCCAGGGAAAACAGTCGGGGTGCAACCGTGCTTTTTCGGACCCGCCCTGGTCCGGGCATTGCTAAGATGGGGTTAGGTTGCGAAAGATTGCCCTGACCACGATCGGGCTCGCGCTTGCAGTGCGGGTCGCGTCCGCGGCTCCGAAGGCGATCGCGGTGGATGTGGACGGGATGGTTCACCCCGTCACCACGGAGATCGTCTCCAGCGCGCTGGATCGCGCCCGCCAGGAGGGCGCGGTCGTGGTGATTGTGCGGCTCAATACACCCGGCGGGTTGATGGACGCCATGCGCGAGACCATCGAGAAAATGGTCGCCGCGCCCGTGCCCGTCGTCACCTACGTAGCGCCGAGCGGTGGACGCGCGGCGTCGGCCGGCTTTTTCCTTCTCGAAGCCGGTGACGTCACCGCGATGGCACCGGGAACCAATACCGGAGCGGCCCATCCGGTCGCCATGGGCGGCGAGATGGACCCCGTCATGAAGCAGAAAGTGGAGAACGACGCCGCCGCGTACCTCCGCAGCATCTGCACCAAGCGGGGGCGGAACAGCGCTCTGGCGGAAACCGCCGTGCGCGAGAGCAAGTCGTTTACCGAGCGCGAGGCCCTCGATCAGCACCTGGTCGATCTGATCGCTTCGAGCGACGCGGAACTTCTGGCGGCGCTTGACGGCCGCACCATCACCCGTTTCGACGGCTCGAAGGTGATCGTCCACACCAGCGGAGCCAGCATTGAAGTCTACCAGCGGACTCTGCGGCAGCGAATCATCGCGGCGATCGCCGACCCCAACATCGCCTTGGTGCTCTTGGTCCTTGGCGCGCTGGGCATCTACGTGGAGTTCTCCTCTCCTGGTCTGATTGCTCCGGGCGTGATCGGGGCCATTCTGGCCTTACTCGGGCTCTCGGCTCTCTCGGTGCTTCCGATCAACTGGCTCGGAGCCGGACTGCTGATCCTGGCGCTTGCGCTGTTCGTGCTGGAAGCCAAGTTCACTTCCCACGGAATCCTGGGGATCGGCGGTGCGGTGGCCATGGTGCTGGGAGCGGTGATCCTGGTGAACGGACCGATTCCCGAGATGCGCATCCGGTGGAGCACCGCAATCGGCCTGGCGTTGCCCTTCTCCGCCATCACCCTACTGTTGCTTTCGCTGGTGGTGAGCGCCAGGCGCCATAAGGTGGAAACCGGAGTCGAAGGCATGATCGGCGTCACCGGATCCGCCATCACAGAGCTTTCCCCTGAAGGTAAGGTCATGGTGCGGGGCGAGTATTGGGACGCGGTGGCTCTACGCCCGGTGACTGCCGGTGCGCGCGTCCGCATTACGGCCGTTGATAAACTCAAACTCACGGTTGAACCCGTTCCCGATACGTCTGGAGGCCGGCCATGAGTGACGCAACGCTCATTTTTGTCGCGATCGTCGTGATTTATGTGTTGAGTTCGATCAAAATCCTCCGCGAATACGAACGCGGCGTCATCTTCCGGCTTGGCCGGCTGCTCTCGCAGCCCAAGGGTCCCGGCGTAATCCTGGTTTTCGCGCCCGTCGACCGCATCGTTCGCGTCTCGCTTCGCATCGACACCTTGGAGGTTCCGGCCCAGGACGTAGTAACGCGCGACAACGTCACCGTTAAGGTGAATGCCGTGGTCTACTTCCGAGTGATTGACCCCCGTCTGGCCGTGGTCGAGGTGTCCAACTTCCTCTACGCCACCTCGCAACTCGCCCAGACCACCCTGCGCAGCGTGCTGGGCGAAGTCGAGCTCGATGAACTGCTCAGCCAGCGCGAGAAGCTCAACGTGCGCCTGCAGTCGATCCTCGACCAGCAAACCGCCGCCTGGGGCGTCAAGGTGACCCTGGTGGAAGTCAAGCAGGTAGACCTGGCCGAGCAGATGATCCGCGCCATTGCGCGGCAGGCCGAAGCCGAGCGCGAACGCCGGGCCAAGATCATTCATGCCGAGGGCGAATATACGGCGGCCGAAAAGCTCAGCATGGCGGCCGAAGTGATTCAAAAGCAACCGGCGGCCATTCAATTGCGTTATTTGCAGACGCTGGTAGAAATTGGAACTGAAAAAAATACAACTATTGTTTTTCCGTTACCGCTGGATATACTGACATCATTGGAGCGTGCCTTAGATCGAATGGCGGCCGGTAATCAACCAGCCTCCTCGAAATCATGAAGAACAACGAAACCGGCGAATTTGAGTTGGTGTTGGGCAACCGACAATTGCTGAGCGGATTTTTTATTGTCGTGTTGCTATTTGGCGTGGCCTTTGCGATGGGTTATATCGTCGGCCGGAACTCGGCGCCGTCGGCGAAGCTGCAGGCAGAGGCAGCCGCCGCTTCGGGCCCGCAGTCCCCGGATGCCCGACCCGAACCGGCTAGCCCGGCGCCGGCACAGCCACCGGCCGTGTCGGCGGATCAGCCACCCCAGCCTGGAGCCGATCTGACATCGGCGACGCCGCCGTCCGAGGTGCCCCCACAACCGGCCACGCAGCCCGCCCAAACCCCCACGCAGCCTGCTTCGGCACCGCCGGCGCTGGCCGACTTGCCCGCGGCCGCGGATTCATCAGCGGGCGGGTTCTGGCAGGTGATTGCGACCGCTAACCGGACGTCGGCCGAAGCGCTGCTCCAGAGCCTCCGCGACAAGGGATTTCCGGTGACCCTCAGCCCCGGCCCGAACAACCTGGTGCGGGTTTTGGTAGGCCCATACACCGACACTCAAGCCATGGGGCGGGCCAAGACCCAGTTGGAAGACGCGGGATTTCACCCGGTCCGCAAGTAGCGTGACGGACGCCCTGGTCCAGATCGGGAACCAATCTCGGCCGCGGCTGCCGGAGTGGGCACGCAAGCCTCGCACGCATTTCGAATCGTTGCACCGGTTGAAGTGCGATCTGAGGCAGCTCGGCTTGCACACCGTTTGCGAATCGGCACGCTGTCCCAATATCCACGAGTGTTTCGACCGCAGGGCCGCGACCTTCATGATTCTGGGCGACCGTTGTACCCGGGCCTGCGGCTTTTGTTCTGTGCCGAAAGGCCGGGCGCGGCTCGAGCCGGCCGAGCCATCTAACGTCGCCCGCATGGCCGCCTTGATGAACCTGCGCTATGTCGTCGTCACCAGTGTCAACCGCGACGATCTGGCCGACGGCGGTTCCCGGCATTTCGCCGAAACCATCCGCGAGGTGCGCCGCGCCGTTCCTCGAGCCCGCGTGGAAGTACTCACGCCGGACTTCTCGGGCGACCTGGATGCCGTAGCGCGCGTGCTCGATGCCGGTCCGCACGTCTTCAATCACAACGTGGAAACCGTGCCGCGCCTCTACCGCCGGGTGCGGCCGCAAGCCGACTATCCCCAATCGCTTCGCGTTTTGGACTTCGCGCGAAGCTATGCTCCCCAAGTTCTGACGAAATCCGGACTGATGGTGGGTCTGGGCGAGACGACGGACGAAGTGGAAGCCTTGCTGCGCGACCTGCGCGCGGCCGGAACCGGTGTCGCCACCATCGGCCAGTACCTTCAGCCCACGCGCCGCAACCTGCCGGTGGCCGCCTACGTGGAGCCGCGACAGTTCGAGCGTTATCGCGAATACGGACTTTCCCTCGGCTTCCAGATGGTGTTCAGCGGCCCGCTGGTGCGCAGTTCCTACATGGCCGATCGGATCGACGAGGAAGCGCGGCGAACGGCGTGTTAAACGCAATTTTAGCTCTGGCCACAGGGGCGCTGCTGGTTTTCACATTCCCGGGATTCAATTTTGTCTGGCTGGCGACGGTCGCGCTCACTCCGCTGCTCGTGGCAGTAGCGTCCGAACCACGGCCATTCCGGCGGTTTCTCCTCGGCTGGGCAGCCGGATTCGTCTTCTGGTTCGGCGTCTGCTACTGGATTGAGAATGACTTGGCGCGCTACGGCGGCGTCGGTGATGTCGGCGCCTGGGCCCTCGAAGCTCTGTTTGCCGCCTTCAAGGGATTGCATTTGGCCGTGTTCGCGCTCGTGGCCGGGGTTCTGATCCGCCGCTGGTGGGCGGTGCCGGCCGTGGCGGCCTGGTGGGTGGCGGTGGAGGTGACTCACGGTTCGCTCGGCTTTGCCTGGCTCGCGCTGGGCAATGCTGGCATCGATATGGGGATCCCGCTCCGCTTGGCTCCGATCACCGGCGTGTACGGGCTCTCGTTCGTCTTTGTCATGATGAGCACGGCCCTGGCTCTGGCGCTGTTGGGGCGGCCGCGGTCCGAACTGCTGTGGCTGCTGGCGCTTCCGTTGCTGGCCTTGCTGCCACCCTTGCCGGCGGCCGAACCGGGCCGCGAGGCGGCCTTGCTTGTGCAGCCAAACCTGTCGGAAAGCGAGGTATGGACGCCGGAGTCGGTCGCGCACATGGAGGATCATCTGGCGGAGCTGACGTTAAAGGGCGTCCTTGCGGAGCGCTCCCGGCCGCCCTCGGTCGTGGTTTGGCCGGAGGTCCCGGCGCCGCTTTATTATGACTCAGACTCGCGCTTCCACAATGAGGTGGACAACCTCGCGCGCGCCACGCGAGCCCACCTGTTGCTAGGCGTGGTCGCACACACCACCGGCGGCCGGCCGCTCAATTCCGCCCAGCTGATTGCCCCGGGTGGCTTTGCCCTCAGCCGCTACGACAAGGTGAACCTGGTTCCCTTCGGCGAATTCGTGCCTTGGGGGTTGGACTTCGTCGACAAGATCTCGACCGAGACGGGCGATTTCGAAGCTGGCACGCTTGTCAAGGTTCCCCCCGTCGATGGCCACCGGATCGGCACGTTTATCTGCTACGAATCAGTCTTTCCGAATTTTGTTCGCAAATTCGCCGCCGCGGGCGCCGAGGTGCTGTTCAACCTTTCAAACGACGGCTGGTTTAGCAAAAGCGCAGCCCGCGAGCAGCATCTCCGCATCGTCCGCATGCGCGCTGCCGAAAATCGCCGTTGGATTCTCCGCGCGACTAACGACGGCATTACGGCTACGATCGACTCCGCCGGCCGGCTGCGCGGTTCGCTCGCGCAATACACGGAAGCGACCTCCGACACGAGGTTCAGCTATATCACCGAGCAAACGGTTTACACCCGTTACGGCGACTGGTTCGCGATAGCCTGCGCGACGGTAGCGCTGCTTTGCCTGGTGGCCGAACGGGTCCCGTAACGTCGCCTTCCGGCTCGCTTACCCGTGCCGAATGACCAGCACATCCCCATCCTTGACAATGTACTCTTTGCCTTCCAGACGGAGCAGTCCCTTCTCGCGAACTCCCGGGTAGCCTAAGTGATCGACCAGGGCCTTCCAGTTCACCACTTCAGCGCGGATGAACTTTTTCTCGAAATCCGAGTGGATGGCGCCGGCTGCCTTGAGGGCCGTGCTGTGAATCGGGATCGTCCAGGCGCGCACTTCGGTCTCGCCGGCCGTAAGGAAGCTCATCAGCCCCAAAAGCGAGTACGTCGCCGAGATCAACCGCTCCAGGCCGGATTCGGCGAGGCCATAGCTGGCCAGGTAATCGCGCTGTTCTTCGGGCGGCAGTTGGGCCAGCTCGGCTTCGATCTTGCCGCAAACCGCGGTGACCGCCGTGTGCTCGAGGCCGGCCAGCGGGCCTTCTCGGTACTCCTTTTCGCGTGCGTGCAGTTCGCCGGCTTCGCTTTCGCCCAGGTTTAGTACGTACAACATCGGCTTGCGCGAGAGGAATTGGAAGCCGCGGATGCGCTTCTCTTGCTCGGCGTCAATTTCCAGGCGGCGAAGCGGTCGGTTCGCTTCAAGCGCCGCCTTCGATTGTTCGAGCAGGGCGAATTCGTGGTCCAGTTCGGCGCTCTTGATCTTTTTGCGGTCTTTCTCGAGCCGTTCCAACCGCTTCTCCACCACCACGAGGTCGCTCAGGATCAGCTCGGTCTCGACGTCTTCCAGGTCGCGCAAGGGGTCGACCGAGCCCTTCTCATGCGGAACCGTCTCGTCGGCGAACAGGCGTACGACGTGCGCGAAAGCGTCCACCAGGCGGAGGCTCCCGAGGTAGCTAGGGTCGCGCAGGTTCTCCTTCGAAATCGGCGGCATGTCCACGTACTCGACGGTGGCGTGTGTGACCTTGGGCGGTTCAAACAGCCTGGCCAGCTCTTCCAGGCGCGGGTCGGGGACCGTGGCGACGCCCACACGGGCGGCGGTCGAGCCGACGTGCGTCTCCTGGTGGACGCCGGTCAAAATGGTGAACAAAGAGGTCTTGCCCACCATGGGCAAGCCGATAATGGCTGTCTTCATAACGGGGCAAGCTACAGAGGCACTTCCATCTGGCTGAGGATTTCTTCGATGATGCGCTCGCTGGTATCGGCGCGGCGCGGCACCAGCGTGGTGCGGGTGTTAATGACCACGCGGTGCGCAAAGATGGGCACGGCCAGGCGCTTTACATCGTCGGGAAGCGCGTAGTCGCGGCCTTCCACTAACGCCAGCGCCTGCACGGTCCGGAAGAGGGCCTGAGAGCCGCGCGGGCTGACTCCGAGCGCCAGCGACTCGTGGTTGCGCGTTTTTTCGACGATAGCCAGCATGAATTCCACGAGCGATTCTTCCACCGTGACGGCATGCACCTCATCCTGCAAATGAAGCACCTCGTCGACCGTGAGTGTCGGGGAGACCGCCTCCGGCAGCCCGCGGTCGGCTTGGCGGACGATCTGGCTCTCACTGGCGGCATCGGGATACCCGATGCGCAGCCGCATCAAGAAACGGTCGAGTTGCGACTCAGGCAGCGGGTAGGTACCGTGATGCTCGACCGGGTTTTGCGTGGCGACGACCATGAACGGACGCGGCAGAGCGTGCGACTTGCCATCGATGGTGACCTGGCTCTCGTTCATCGCCTCGAGCAACGCCGATTGAGTCTTGGGCGTGGTGCGGTTGATCTCGTCGGCCAGCAAGAAGTTGCTGAAGATCGGCCCGGGCTTGAATTCGAAGGCCTCCGAGTGGGCGTTGTAAATGGTGACGCCCAACACATCGCTCGGCAGCATGTCACTGGTGAACTGCAGCCGGTGAAAGCGGCAGGAGACCGAGCGGGCCAACGCCTGGGCGAGCGTGGTCTTCCCGACGCCTGGCACGTCTTCGATCAGCAGGTGCCCGCGCGCCAGCAGACACACCAGCGACAGCCTCACCGCTTCGGGTTTGCCGCGGACGACGGAGGCGAGGGCGGCCTCAAGTGCAGCCAACTTGGGCCGAATGTGCGCCGGGAGTCCAGCCGGGGCGATCAGGGATTCCCGCCGGGACATCACGCTCCAATCATACTAAAGATCTCTGGACTCGGACTTGGATCGGTCGATAAGGGTTCAGTTGGTGGCGGGCACAAACCGCCCTGGGGTCGCTCCTGGACACACCCCGCCCGCGTGGGGCGCGCCGTCGGACGCCTTAGGCCACTCGTGACCCGAAAAGGGCGATATACTACTCGGTTGCGGCTGGACTCGGGTGAGGTAACCTCCAAAATGAGCACAGCAGAGCTAATCGTTCCTCCTACTAGAACTCAGGATGCCGGGCCGGCCGAAATCGCCCGGAAGTGCCTTTATTACATGTGCCAGATGCGGGAGGTAGAAGACCGCATCGAGCGCAAGTTGTACCGCCAGGGGAAAATCGTGGGGGGCGTCTATGTCGGCCGCGGGCAGGAGGCCGTCTCTGTGGGAACCGCGGTGCTGGCGGCCCCGGAAGACGTGCTGTTTCCGTCACACCGCGATATGGCCGCGCTGCTGATTCGCGGCGTCACGCCGGGACAGGTCTTCGCCCAGTATATGGGGCGCGTCGGGGGAGTAACCCGGGGTAAGGACGGCAACATGCATATGGGAGACCTCAAGCTGAACATCGTCTCCATCATCAGCGCCATGGCCGCCAGTGTGCCGGTGGCCGCCGGCGCCGCGCTCGCCCTCCGTTACCAGGCGAAGAACCATATCGTATTCTGCTATTTCGGCGACGGAGCCACCAGCCGAGGCGACTGGCACGAAGGCCTCAACTTTGCGGCTGTGCAGAAGCTGCCCGTGGTATATATCTGCAACAACAACCAATACGCTTACTCGACGCCGGTTGCGCGCCAGATGAGCTGCGCCAACGTGGCAGACCGCGGGCCGGCCTACGGGATACCGGCAGAAATCGTGGACGGCAATGATGTGCTGGCGGTTCACGAGGCCGGCAGGCGTGCCGTGGAGCACGCGCGTGCTGGCAAAGGTCCCTACCTGCTCGAGTGCAAGACCTTCCGCATGACCGGCCACTCCGCGCATGACGCCGCCGACTACGTTCCGAAGCACCTTTGGGACGAGTGGGCCAAGCTCGACCCCATCACCCGGCTCGAGGCTCGCATGCGCGACCAGGGCTGGGCTACCGAGGCGGAGTTTGACGCCCTCCACGCCCGTATTCGCGGGGAGGTCGACGAGGCCGTGGCCTGGGCCGAGAAAAGCCCGTACCCGGACCCGGCGACTTTGCTCGAAGACGTCTATGAGGCCTGGTAAGCCGTGGCGACGACCTATCTGGAAGCCATCCGCGAAGGCCTATGGGAGGAGATGGAGCGGGATGCCAACGTCTTCCTGATTGGCGAGGACATCGCGACCTACGGTGGCGCTTTCAAAGTGACGGCGGGGTTTGTGGAAAAATTCGGCGAAATGCGCGTGGTCGATACCCCCATTTCCGAGTCCGCCATCGTGGGCGCCTCGATCGGCGCCAGCCTGATGGGGCTGCGCGCGGTGGCCGAGATGCAGTTTTCCGACTTCATTACCTGCGGCTTCGACCAGATCGTCAACTTCGCCGCCAAGTGCCGGTACCGCTGGAACGCGCCTGTGCCGATGGTCGTCCGCGCGCCTTCCGGCGGGGGCATTCACGGCGGCCCGTTCCATTCCCAGAACCCCGAAATGTGGTTCGTCCGCACGCCGGGCCTGAAGGTGGTGGCGCCGGCAACGGCTTACGATGCCAAGGGCCTGATCAAATCGGCCATCCGTGACAATGACCCTGTGCTTTTCTTCGAGCACAAGGGCCTCTACCGCCGGATTAAGGAAGACTTGCCGCCTGAGCCGTACACCGTCCCCATCGGCAAGGCCAAGATCGCGCGCGAAGGCCGCGATTTGAGCATCATTACTTACGGCGCGATGGTTTGGGTCGCGCTCGAAGCGGCCGGGAAACTGGCGGAAGAAGCGATCGAGGTCGAGGTCGTGGATCTTCGCACGTTGCTTCCGCTTGACCGCAAGACCGTCTGCGAGAGCGCGAAGAAGACATCCAAGGTACTGTTGCTACACGAGGACACGCGTACCGGCGGGATGGCGGGCGAACTGGCCGCTACTCTGACCGAGACCGTATGGGACGATCTTGACGGACCGATCGTGCGGGTGACCGCTCCCGACACTCCGGTGCCGTTCAGTCCGCCGCTGGAGGAGGCCTTTCTCCCCAATGCTGAGAAGGTCATTGAGAAGGCTCGCTGGCTGTTTCGCTATTGAGCTCGCATGCGCGTTCGCCGCGCTCGCCGCGGACTACGAATTCCAAGTAGGTTATGCTACGTATGGCCAGGCTAAATCGCTGGCGATCGAGGATCGCCGGGGCAACCGCGCGATCATCACCACCGCCGCCTTCAGCCTGCCCCTATCGGTAGCCGAGACGATCGCCGCGCAGGTTATGGCGGACCACAGGGTGGAACGCCCCGGTTTGCTGATCTATTCGGTGGCCAGCGGCGAACCGGTCCCTCAACAGGCGCGCACCGCGATCGGTGCCGCGATCGGGAATCTGAATCCCGGCTACCTTATTTTCGGCAATGGACGGCTGACGGTTTTCACCTACGGCGGCCGCTGCCTGATTGCCCTCACCGCCGAGGCCTCGCTTCAGGATTGCACCGTCCCTAACGGCGACTCGGTCCACGGCACGATTCGCTCGGCTTACCGGGTAGTCGAAACGACCCGCGGCCTCCAGACCCGCGACGCCGGCATCTATTCTGTCGCAGTCCAGGCAATCGCGATCGGCAACCGCCTGATCGTCTTCTCGGCGCCAGAGAATTTCGCCCAGCCGAACAAACGCCTCATTCTGGCCGTCACGCCGGCGATCGGCGATGACCCGAGGGTCGCCGATGCGGTTGGCCAGGTCTTTCTGCGCGTGGGCGGGCGTCCGCAATAAGCGCGGGCGTTACCGGCTTCGCAACACGTCGCTCGACTCGGCTTCCCGAATTAGTCGGTCGGCGTCGTCCTGAAGCAGAAAACGGTCACGTACCAGCCGGGCGGAGGCGGCGCGCACCGCCGCCACATATCCCTCGTGCGTTCGGTACCTTTCTTCGAGCGAAGGTCGGGGATCGTCTGCAGCCGCCCGCTCGGCTTGGGTCTTCGCGAACGGGATGTAGCCGCCGACCAGACCGCAGTTTCCGCCCCTGAAAAACCCTTCGGCCACGATATTCCACCCGAGATACGTTCCGAGGGGCGCTTGGTGCAGAACGCTCGCCACACCCGACGTTTCGTTACCGTCCCCATCGACTGCCGGGACCAGGCTCGGTAGAACCTGCTTGATCACGGGAGGCGCCATGGAAATTATGCCGGAAAGATCGTTGTAGTGAAACCCCGGGCCAAAATCGTAATCGTAAAGCGGAAGAATGATCCCGTCCGGCAGCGGCACTCCGGGGATCACGGGTGAGTGCAAGGCCGCCTGGGTAGGGAGCACGAGTTGCCCCCGATCGAAGCGAGGATATGAGCTGGGCGGCGGGGCCGTGCCCTTCACGACCCAATCGATCAAAGCCATCATCAGCGCCCGCATCGTGTCGGACGACGGGTTCGGGTTGGCCGGCAACTCACACCGGTTGGGAGGTTTGGGCGTGGTCGCGCTAAAGCCCCCGGCGCCTCCGCCATGTGTCACTCCGGGAAAATAATACCGCCGGACGGTGGGCGGCAGCGGAATGTCGTGGTCGGCGCGGGTTCCCACCAGGTCCGGAGAACCGCGCAGGTCCCAGAATTCGGAAGCGCCAAAGGTCTCGAATACCTTCGGGCAGGTGTCGCTAGAGCGGCACCGGTCGAGCAGCCCTCCGGGCGGGCGGTGGCGGGCTTCATCGGTGTAGTCGCTCCAGGTAAGGACTCCGTCGCTGCCCGGCTCGTAGAGTCCGGCCGCGCCGCCGGGCGCCGCGAACCGGATGTTCATGGCAAGCTGCCGCACGGCAATATTCGGATTCATGCCGTTAAAGACGATGCCGCCGGCTTCATCCTGGTTGAAGCCCAGATGCACAAAGGTGCGCAGGAAATTGCCCGATTGCGAATTTCCCCACGCGATGGCGAACGGCATCTTCCGGGCCAGGACTTCGGCGTCGCCGGATTTGAAGTATGCCGCCAGATCGCGCGTGGCCGCGAAGCCGATGCCCAGCACGAGCGGGTCCTTCGCTCGATACACCAGTTCGTACTGCCATGCTGGATCAAATCCGCCCTTTACGCAGATCTTCGCCGCGTCCGGCGTCCCCGGAAACGGCGTATTGCTGCAATCTGCAAAGGCCCAGTCGGTCGTTCGAATGGGAATGAGGGCGCCGGCTTCAGAAACCCGCCGCGTTAGCGTGGCCTGAGAGGTGTCGAGCGTCACCGGATGGGGTCCCGGCAACCGGCCGATAATGATGGGCAAGGTGGCGGTGTGGCTGGGCATATCGCTGAATTCCGCGACCACCCCTCCGGTGAGGCTCGCGCCGTCGGGGTTCTTCGCAACCGGCACGGCAATTGTCTCGAGGCCCTCTCGGGGTTCGAGGTCCCCCTGCCATCCGCTCGTGAAGACCACGTGGCCGCGTTTGAAATAATCCGCCATCATGGCGGCGGAATTGGCCGCCCGCACCAGCGCCGAATTGCCACGGTTCGCCACCTCATAGAGCAGAACACCGCTGGCCTTTCCGACGTCGATCGGCTTGGCGATCAGAAACGTCGCTGAGTACTCCACCATGCCGCGGGTGTTCCGGGGCGCCAGCTCGAGGTCGGTAATCACGGCGTTGAGCGGATCGCGCGGATCGAGTTCGCCGAACGCATGTCCGCTCAGCCGTTCGTACCGCCCGGCTTCACCGAAAGATTGCCCCTGATAAGCGGGCGAGTCCCGGCGCTCGATCACAATGCGCGTGATGCGGGCATGAGCTGGCGCCAACAAGGAGAGCATCGATACAGCTGCCACGAGGTATCGTTTCATGTCTCTGGACATTACTACAACCAGAGCACCAAGACAACGGCGTCCCGTTCGCAGCGCTATAACACGCCGAGCCCTTTCAAGTCGCGGCTTTGAGCCGTGACCAAGACGAAATCATTCTCGCCCACCCGGAATTCCTTTTTCTTTCGGTCTTCCATTACGACCAAGAACCGCTGGTCATCGCCCGCGCCAAAGATCAGTAGGTGTGGGATTGCCGGCCGGCCATCGATACCTCGATTTTTCGGGGCATCGTCACACACAGTGAGCGTCTTCCGCTCGAATGACGAAGGCAACGCGAAGGGCGATCGGCAGCTCGATGCGCTCCAGCGTGTCTCGACCTTGTTCGCCACCGAGCCACAGGCTGCGATCGCAAAGAAGATCGCGTTGCTCACGCGAGGCGGGCAGCTCTCCGAGTCGTTGTTTATATTCTGTCGGCGCGTTGTTTCACGGGAAACACCGAGATCGTGGCGCTCCGCCACTTTGATTATGGCCGCACCGCCACCGGCGATGACGCTTACCGAGCGACGTGGCGGGCTCGGCCTGCCGCAGGCCGGCATCGTGCACGCGGCATAACGCGTACTGCTATCGTTGCCCGTTCGGCCTCACCTATCCTTCGTGCGAAATCCAATGCGCGCAGGATCTCCGAAGAGCTCGTCGGTAGCTCCACCGGCGCAAGCGTCGCCGGGTTCATCGCCGAACCGATCCAGGGCGTGGGCGGTTTCATCACGCCGCCCCAAGAATATTTCCAGATCATCAAGCGGATCGTCCGCACCCATGGCGGCGTCTTCATTAGCGATGAAGTCGAGACCGGCTGGGGCCGGAGGGGCGGCAACTGGTTCGGCATCAGTATGGAGTGGTGCCTGACATCCTGACTCGGCCAAGGGTTTGGCGAACGGCGGCCCCATCGGGCTGGCCCTGGCCAAGCCGCAAGTGGCCGCCGAGCTCACTGGCCTGACGATTTCCACGTTCGGCGGCAACCCGGTCACCTACCGCCGCCAGGGCCGTTCCCGATTTCATTGAAGAGCACAACCTGCGCGCCAATGGCAGGGAAGCAGGCGCGTACGTGCACGGGCGATTGGCAGAATTAAGGGGCAAGCACGAGATCATCGGCGATGTGCACGGCATGGCCCTTTCCAGACCTCGAGCTGGTCGAGGATCGCAACCCCCGCGGCACGAGCTCTGGTTCTCGAAGCGGCTCGCGAAAATCCCCTGCGCCTCGGCAAGGGCGGACCTGTCAGCGGCAACGCGCGTAGGTTTCTTCGCCGCGGCGAAGTGAGCGCCGACGGAGGTCGTTTTCTGGGCAAGCCTGGACGTGGCCGCGCCCTGGGGCGCGTGGAAGGAAGGCGTCCTACCTCGGGCGCTTCGTTTAAAGGTACGATAGCGATTGCACCGGTGAGGGATCTCAAGATGATGACTACCGAAACCGCCGGAACCATTTCATTCCATATCGATGGAGTCTGGGAAAGACCCGCCTCCCGCTCGCTCCACCCCGTCAGCAATCCGGCTACCGGTGCCACCATTGCCGAAGTGCCGTATGCCGAAGAGGCGGACATCGATCGCGCCGTGCGTGCTGCTCATGAGGCTTTTCTGCGATGGCGCGACGTGCCGGTTGTCGATCGTGTGCAGGTGCTCTATCGCTACAAAACATTGCTCGAAGAGCGTCAGGATGAAGTCGCAGCCATACTCACCCGCGAAAACGGCAAGACCGCCGCCGACGCGAAAGCCGAGGTGCGGCGCGGCATCCAGATGGTCGAAGTCGCCTGCGGCATGCCCAGCCTGATGATGGGCGATTCGCTCAACGACGTGGCGCACGAGATCGACTCAAAAACCATCCGCCAGCCTCTTGGGGTCTGCGCCGGCATCACTCCGTTCAACTTCCCGGCGATGGTGCCCATGTGGATGTACCCGTTCGCCATCGCCTGCGGCAACACGTTCGTGTTGAAGCCTTCGGAAAAAGTTCCGCTCACTCCTACCCGCGTGGTCGAGTTGCTCAGCGACGCGGGCCTGCCCGCCGGCGTCATGAGTCTGGTCCACGGCGATAAACAGGCCGTAGACGCATTGCTCCATCATCCGTTGGTGAAGGCGGTTTCCTTCGTCGGCTCCACTCCGGTGGCAAAGTACATTTACGCCACCGCCGGCGCCGAGGGCAAACGCGTGCAGGCACTGGGCGGTGCCAAGAATCACCTGGTGGTCATGCCGGATGCCGATCTCGGGAAGACGGTGGACGCCATCATTGGCTCCGCGTTTGGGGCCGCGGGGGAGCGATGTCTCGCCGGCAGCGTGTTGGTGCCGATAGGCGAGGCTGCCGGCCCGCTCCTCGAGCGGCTAGTGAAGCGGACCCGGTCGCTGGTAGTCGGCGATGGCGCCAAGCCCGGCGTGGAGATGGGTCCGCTCGTCACCAGCGACCATTGCCGGCGCGTGAGAAGCTACATTGACAAAGGCGTGGCCGAGGGCGCCCAGTTGTTGTGTGATGGCCGCGAACGCGCGAGCGACGGCGGCTTTTTCCTGGGGCCGACGATCTTCGACCATGTAACTCCTCAGATGTCGATCGGCCGCGAGGAGATCTTCGGCCCGGTACTCTCAGTGATGCGTGTCCCGACGCTCGAAGATGCCATCCAACTGGTGAACCGCTCTCCGTTCGGCAACGCCACTTCGATCTTCACCTCCAGCGGCAAGGCCGCCCGTGAGTATGCATCACGCATCGAGGTCGGCATGGTGGGCGTGAACGTCGGAGTGGCCGCGCCGATGGCCTTCTTTCCTTTTGCAGGCTGGAAAAATTCTTTCTTCGGCGACCTGCACGCGCATGGCAAAGACGCCGTTCACTTCTACACTGAGCAAAAGGTCATCATGAGCCGTTGGTTTTAGTTACCGCTTGCGGTGGTAGGACTTCAACTGTTCGAGTTGCCCGCGCGCGACGCCGTTATCGGGCTCGATTTCCAGTGCCTTCTCCAGCGCGGCCATGGCGGAGGCATCGTCGATTTTTCGCGTGTAGGCGTGGGCAAGGGCCATGTAACTGCGTGCGGATTTCGGGTTGAATTCCAGATTGAGTTCGAGCAGTGCAATGGCCTCGTCGGGTCGGGCGTCGGCTATACGTCGGGCAACATCGATCAACGTGTCTTCTCCGAAATCATACGCCTGCCGGCCGTAGTATCGGCTGCGTAAGTCGCGGTACTGCTCCACCGCTCGAGCCGCGCCCTTCTCACGCACCGTTTGCATGACGAGGTCTACCAGTTGCCGGGGAATCACCACGCCACGGTGGCAGGTCACGCACTCGACCCGCGCCGCTTCAGCGGCCGTCTTCCCGATGGCCGCTTCGATCTGGGCGTTGAGGTCGCGCATCATCGCCATCATGGCGCGCGCGATCTCCTTTTTCGGTTCCGGTTGTCTGCTGCCCGGTTCTGCCGTGTGGCAATAGTTGCAGCTTACCCCTAGGGCCTGCGAGATCTCCTGCATCGTAGCCCCTATGTTGGCAGGCGGAACCTGAGCGCGCAGGCAGGTCGCGAGCGGCGCGATTGCAGCAAAAGCCAGGGTGCGCGCGGCAGCCTTCATACTCGGATGCGAACAGTATATCCCGAAGCCCGAGAAGGCGCCTGTTCTGCCGGCTAAGCGACCTTTCCAAGGGTCGCTGGTCTTCGGCCGCTGTCAAGGTTTTCAAATTGGGGGATCTGCTTTTCGCTCTAAGGCAGCCCAAGCCGTTCAACACGAAGAGTTGTGTCGCAGTTTTGCCACGGTCCGCTTACGACTCTACGATTGAGGTTCTATCCGAACACCCCTCGTGTGAAGCCGAGTAGGTAGCCAAAACGGGATACGGGCATGAGGTGCGGGGGGGGTGTCATGCCCGATTGGCGAAGCGTCGCGCAACCGCGCGGTGACGAGCGATCAACTGCACCGGTATGCAGAAGCAGCAGTTTCACCGGTTTTAGCGCGGTTTTCGCGGGAAGGGTTGCAAACTCCAGAATGATCCATCTTTGTCTTTTTTGCGAAGGCCTTATTCACGGTTGCAGGGCAGGCGGCTCCGCGTTACAAGGCCAAGTGCAGGCGCACGCGGTTATAGATCTGCTCAATCAATTCCGCCACGTGCTGCTCCAGTTTTTCCATCGTGTGATAGGAGCGTGCGTCGGTTTCCTCCTGCTTCAGCGTTTTCAGAAAACTCTGGCAGCGCCCGTTCTTCCACGGCCGTCTAGACAGGCCAACCACCTTAATCCACGCCCGGTCTGACGATCCGTCGGGGCGTTGTTGTGGGAACGGCTTCTTTCGCAGCGGTGCCGTGTGGCGCGGCGATCAAAATGGTAGGTCGGCCCCGGCTTACTCCTGATGTTGTGCCCGGAATCATCGCGGTGTCGACTGTAACGTCTAAAATGGTGATCTGGACGCGAAGCTCGCGGGGAAATGGCAACGACAGAACGATTCCGATACTTTGCCGTGCTGACGGGTGACATCATCGGGTCAAGTCATCTCGGATCAACCCAGCTGTCCTCGGTTCGCGCATCGCTGATTACGACTGCCAATACGGTGAGGGACTGGAAGCGAGGCTTGGTAAAAGGCGAGCTGGAATTTTTTCGAGGTGACGGATGGCAACTATTGCTTACCGATCCGTCTATGGCGTTGCGAGTAGCTATCATTCTGAGAGCCTCGTTGTTGGCTCAGGGCTTGTCAGATACCCGAGTCGCTGTTGGATTGGGAAGCATTGATGAAACCACCTCAGAAGGAAAGGTATCATTGTCGATGGGCCAGGCGTTTGCTCTTTCGGGTCAATCTTTGGACAAGATGACCCAGTACTTCAGAATGACAATCGAAATTCCCAAGTCGGTGGGAGTGCTATGTGACTGGCTTCCGATCGTTGGCCATCTCTGCGACTCCTTGATTCGCCAATGGACCGAGCGTCAGGCTGAGATTGTTCGCATAGCCATCAACCCCAGCGAGCCGGAGTATGAAAAGATCGGGCGATCTCTAAAACCGTCGATCTCTAAGCAAGCCGTTGCTAAAGCGCTTGCCGGCGCAAACTGGCACGCCATTCGAGAGGCCATTCATACATATGAAGGAACACCATGGGAGACAGTTTTGCGGATGCACACCATCGTCAACCAATGAAGGTTGTCACTCGAGAGACAACCATAAAGGTTGTCTGAGGCTGGCGGAAACTCGCCAAGACTGACGCCGGGTTCGCGACGATATTCGAACTGAAACATGACAGACGTTCATCGATCAAGCTCTCACCAGTCAACCAAAAAGGGTTGTCATATTGGAGACAACCGAAAAGGGTTGTCAACGGGAGCCTATCTAAGTTAACCAGCATGTCCCAGATTTTTCTTGCTCTATTCACAGCGCATCTACTTGGAGACTTCATCTTTCAGACGCAATGGATGGTCGAGCGGAAGCGCCACCATTCTGTGATGGCTCTCCACGTCGCCGCTGTGACGACGACATCCTACATCTTACTTGGTGCATTCGAGTGGAGAATCTTGCTCATAATCGCCTCGACACATCTTGCCGTGGACGCGATCAAAGTACATTGCTTGAAAGATTCCCTAGCGCCATTCGTTGGTGATCAATTGGTCCATGTCGCCATTTTGGTTGGATTGGCCTACTACTTTCCGCGCGCCGCGGAGGCCTCGTGGTGGGCGACCTCATTGGGCGCAGAGAAAGTGAAATGGTATTCCGCGGTCCTTAGCTGCGTGGCGGGAGTAGTTCTATGTGTTCCGGCCGGAGGGAGGCTCATCGCCAAGCTCATTGAGCCTTTCGCCGATGAAATTCGTGACGACGAAATTAAAGGGCTGATGCGCGGAGGCCAGTACATAGGATGGTTAGAACGCAGTCTGGTTATGATGTTTATCTTGATTGATCAGCCGACCAGTATCGGTTTTCTCATCGCAGCAAAGTCGATCCTCCGCTTCGGCGAGATCAAAGACACATCCCAACGCAAGGTTGCTGAATACATTATTATCGGTACGTTCCTCAGCTTTGGATGGGCGATACTCGTTGCTGTCTTAACGCAAAGAACCATCAAGTACTGGATTTCCTGAACGAGGAACGAAAGATCCTGCCGGTGCCGGCTAGTGTCAAAGTTGGGTGGCTTTGGCCCGCGCGCCTGCCTCTGCCCCGGCGGCTCCCGTAGCATCGCGTGCGGCGCATTAGTCTTTAGCGTTCCTACCACGCCGATGGCTGCGCGCGCGACGGGCTGGAGCTCTCACCTTCCAGGTGCCTACGGCCCGCGACTCGCATCCATGGTGAAATCCTCTTGGCTCGGATGGGGTTGAGGTGCAGCATCAACTCGGTGCTTCCGACGACCTCGGCATACGTCTATGTGCTTTGCGACGTATGGTCCGAAAAGTAACGAAACACCATTTAGAAATCCGGACACTGGCGCGCCCACCGCAAGCGTCAGCGGCTCACTTCAAAACGGCAGTATCGAAAGTGACGCGGCCGGTCTAGCCACCACTTGGTAGTCAGGAGCGTCTCGCCGCGTTTATCTGGCCAATACTGATGCCCGCGCGGCGTTAACTCGCTCAGAATGTGGCGCGTGCACAGATTGGACCAGATAGACGCGGAAAAACCGGCCATGAGACCTCGGAGCCAACCAAATAGCCGGTTTTTCTGTGTCTTACGTCCAAGTGCGCCCGTAAGCCCAGCAGCGCTCCTGCAGTCTGTAGCGTAAAGATTTGTCTTGCTGTTGTCATTCCCTGTTCATTCTGCGCTGTTAAATTCTGGCGTGGGATTTGTTCACGATGAGGTTGTTCGACTGGTGGAAACGCGAAGGGACGTATTCCATGTTCATCTGGACTGCGGCCTAGAGCATGGCATGGGGGTCAATACACAAAAAAAGGAGTGCAGAATGAAACCGGTCAAGTACAACGGTTTACTCAAGGCGAGCCTTCTCGCGTCGGCGTTCCTGATCGCGCCACGCATCATGGATGGTCAGCGCAATACGCTCGTCGACGGCAGCCCGACGCCGCCCGGCCTGTATGTGACACCAACGGCGCCGCTCACGAACGCAATCCAGCAGCAGTTGAACCCCGGCCTGACAAATTATCCGGACTATGTCGCCGGTGAGGCGGTGAAGGCCGTCGTCAGCCCGGATGGCAAAATCCTGGCGATCCTGACCGCTGGCTTCAACTCGCTCTTTAAGCCGTACGTTGTTGGCTCCCCGGCTACGGTCGACAGGGCGGCCTCGACCCAATTCATTTTTCTGTACGACGTTTCCGGCCCCAACAAGTCCAAGCCTGTCCTCAATCAAGTCATCCAGCAACTCAATTCGCATGTCGGTCTTGTCTGGGCGCCAAACAGCAAGACGCTGTACGCGACGGGCGGATGCGACGACGCCGTGTACGCCTACAGCAGCACAGGCGCCAGTTTCGTTCAAAGCGCCAGGATTAGCCTCGGCCACGCGCCGGACGGCTGCCTTGCAAACAGTGCCAACCGAACGGGCCTGGGCCGGGGAGTTGAGCCGAATGCGGCGGGACTCGCGATCTCGGCCAACGGTAAGACGCTGGTCGTCGCCAATAACTACAACGATTCGATCAGCGTGATCGACACCGCGAGCGCGACGGTCCGTTATGAATATAATTTGCGCCCCTACTCGACTCTCGGCGCTCCTGCCGGCACGAAGGGTGGCACATTCCCGTACTCGGTGGCGTTGAAGGGCACCACGGCGTATATGTGGGTTGCGACCGTGACCGTGAGGTCGTCGTGATCGACATCGGCAGCGCGACCGCCGGCTCATTCATCACGCGCATCCCACTGGATGGCAACCCCAACGGCATGGCGCTCAGTGCCAATGGCCAAACCCTGTTTATCGCGCAGGACAACAAGGACCAGGTAGCGGTGATCGACACCAGGACGAACACGATCACCCATAAAATCGACACGCGCGGTCCGGCCTACCTCGGCCTGCCCCCGGGCACCACGGGCGCGGCGCCGACCGCCGTGACGATCAATCGCAACACGTTATATGCCGTCAATGCCGGGTCCAACTCCGTAGCAGTGATCCCGCTGACCGGTCCAGCCGCCTTCACCACGACCGGTCTGATACCGACCGCATACGACCCGACCGATATCGCGTTCAGTGGCGGCAGTGACAACGGCAACAGCAACGACCAGGGGGACAAGAACGACCAGGGCGACGGCAACGGCGGCGACTGGATGTATATCGTCAACGGCAAAAGCGACACGGGTCCGAACCCTGGCTACGGATACGGCAACCTGGCTTTCATCCAGTTCGTGACGTTTCCGGGGGGCAACGCCGAGGAGTCCGCCAAGCTGACCGCCAACAACCAGTATCAATTCCAGCTAGAACACGCGACGCTGGTTAGCGCTCAGGTTCCGAAGGACGGGGACCTTACCGCTCTAACAGCGCAGGTCTCTGAAAACAACGCTTACTCGGTCGAGCTACCTGCATCCGACGCCCAGGTGATGCAATTCCTGCATTCGAAAATCAAGCACATCATCTACGTCGTGAAGGAAAACCGTACCTTCGACCAAATCCTGGGCGATCTTGGCAACGGTTCGAACGGCGATCCCACGCTGACGCTGTTCGGAAACCTCGTTACGCCGAGCTTCCATCTTATGGCGAAGAACTTCGTCACCCTTGATAACTTCATGGACCCCGGTGACGGATCGATGGACGGCTGGTCCTGGGCGATGCGTGGCCGCGTCACCAACACCGAAACGATCACACAACAGGAGAATTACGCGCGCGTGAACCGCGGTTTGTCCTATGAAGGCGAAGGGCAGAACAGGAACATTCCGTCTAATCTGAACACCGTCGCCGCGCGTGACTTCTTCTTCGATCCAACCGGCGCCACCACGCCTTATTCCAACGACACAGCTTCCCTGAAGGGTGGCACGGCCAATATCCTGGCGGGCGACGGCGACCATGCCGCGACCGACGGTCCAACCGGCTATCAGCAAGGCTATATCTTCAATGCAGTGCTGAACGCGGGCGGAACGATTCGCAACTACGGCTGGATGGCCAACACCCCCGGCACCATCGGAACCATCGCCCATCCGATCAAGGATCCTTTCGCTGCCGGCGTCATCCAGACCACGACCGCCAACCAGCTGATTTATCAAAACAAATGGTATGACCCGTACTTCCGCGCTTATGATCAGGCCTATCCGGATTTGTGGCGCTTCAACGAATGGAACCGCGAATTCCAGCAGTTCGTCGCCAACGGCAACCTGCCGACACTGGAGATGATCCGCGGCCTCAGCCACGATCACACCGGCAGCTTCGCGCAGGCGCTGGGAGGCGTCAACACCCCGGAACTGCAGCAGGCCGACAACGACTATGCCGTGGGCCTGCTGGTTCAAGCCGTGGCGCACAGCGCGTACGCCAGCAACACCCTGATCTTTATCATCGAGGACGACTCTCAGGACGGCGCGGACCATGTCGACTCGCATCGCGCCACGACCTACGTCGTTGGCCCGTACGTAAAACAACACGCGGTCATCAGCACCCGTTACAGCCAGCCCAGTGTGCTCCGCACGATCGAGGACATATTGGGAACTGAACACATCAACCTGAACACGTATTACTCCCGGCCGATGGCTGACGTGTTCGACATCAACTCGTCGGGCGCATGGACCTTCACTGCAGTCGCGTCGACGCTGCTCAAACAGACAACGCTGTCGCTGGCGCAAGGCGACACCAAGGTGCAGTTCGCTGAAGGCCCGGACCTGAAACCAACTCATAACGCCAAATACTGGGCTGCGAAAACCCGCGGCTTCGACTTCTCGGGCGAAGACCGTGTTCCCCGCGAGCTCTACAACAAGATCTTGTGGGAAGGCATAAAAGGAACACCGGCGCCAGTTCCGCACTCCCAATTCCAAAAGATCGCCGTCACTGACAAGAGTGCCAAGGGCGCCGACCGGGACGACGACGACAACTAAAACCACGTTCACGACGAGACCGGCGGAGCGATCAGGCGACGCCGGTCTCAAATCATATTCGATCGCAGTGCTGGCGGCGGCTCCTACAACGCCGGGCCCGCTGAAGTCAAGGGCTCAGGGAGCGGATTTCTCCCGAGTTGGTCAGCCACTGGAAGTTGGCTGAGATTACTCCCGTGAAGTCCTTTCGGTTGTATCGGGAGTGCGCCGGTTGAAGGAGGAACTCCGACTGCGCCTTGGCTGCTGAAGAAGAGCGTCGGATCTTGGACGCCGCCAGCGTGAGCCAGAGCCCGCCGATTTACCCGTTCCTGGTGACGTTGACTTGGACCGGCCTCAGATCTTACGCGTTAGATCTTTCGGAGTTGTTTCCACGCCTGCACCAGCTCCTGGATGAATCGAGCCCTCGGTGGCTTCCCATTCTGCTCCATCTTGCACCGTGTCCAGGCAGCGAAGTAGGCATCGTACAGGGGCGTCAAGCTCATGCTCGACAACCGCTTTCGTAGTGCCGCAAGCTGTTCTGGAGTGAGCGGAAGATCAGGATCTGGCGCTATCATATTCGTTTTTTGTTCGCCTATCGTAACGCAGGTAAACGCCGGGTTCAAGGGGCGATTGCAGGAGGTTACGTTAAAATCAACCGTCAGCGGAGGTTGACGTGTTTTTGAGTATTCTCCTCGCTGTTCTCGCCGCTGAAGCAATTGTGGCGCTGATAAATGTTGGGACCCGTGCCTACACCACGGGCCGGTGGACCGAAGCAGGGAGAATCAGCGCAATGATGGCCAACTTGGAGCACCTGGACAAACAGATGCGAATTCTTACAACGACTCAAGAGCAAATCAAAGCCAGGGTCTCAACCGAGGTATGGGACTGGCAATGGAGGCGGAATCGAAAGGAAGACATATATACGAAGCTGGTAGACGCTGGAGACCGCCTTGTGCAGCTTTTTGGCCAAGTAGCGCTTGTGGCAGAGCATGGCACGATGGATGAGACGAAAATAGAACTCCAAAAGGCTATTGATGCCCAACGTGAACTATGGCGGCTGCATTCGTTCGCTAGCATATTTGGCAATGCAGACTGCGTTAAGGCAGTCGAGGGGTTCTATTCTGGATTGAAAGATCTACCAACTTCACAGACGCCAATAAAGGATTGGGCAGAAACACAGGAGAAGCGTTCCGTCATCCTGGTCAGCAATCTGATCATTGCTGCGAAGGATGATTTCGACCTGTTATCGTAGAGACTCTGTACGGGGGACTAATAATTTTTCCCAAAGTGGCTGCTGAAGGCGTTAGCCGGAAGCAGCATATCAAGTAACGCTGTGTTGGAGGTGTGGGGGCTGTGCCCCTACGTAGTCTGCGTCCCTAATTCATATTGTCCGACTCGTGTACTAAACGTCCTAGAAAAGCCGCACTTGCCTTTCTCAACAAGAAGGACTAGGATAATTTCGGGCCGCGCCCGACCCAACCATCCTCGCTAGGAGTGTACCGAGTTGCCCGTCTATGGGTTGAAACCTCGCAGTGGCATTATGCATTTCCATCCCTGAAATTGCGGGCGGGACATCAGCGTAGTTGCTTCGCTGTGAGAAGATCCCGCCGTATAGTCTCACGGGAAGCTCTTAAGGTGATGCTAATTGCTGTGGAGAACGGGGAAGATGATTTTTGAGCGTGTATTCGCGGCACTGCTGTTACTCGCCATCGACGTTAGCGCCGAGGATACGCCACCGGAGCCGCCGGCGCAGCCCCTGCCCTTCAGCCACAAGACACACGCCGACGCGAATATGGCGTGCCAGACGTGCCACCCGAATCCCGACCCCGGCAAGAACATGGGTATTGCACGACCTTCGGCCTGCATGGGTTGCCATAAGACCGTCAAGGCCACCAGCCCGGCGATCATGCAGCTGGCGGCCTTGGCCAAGAAAAATCGAGATATTCCCTGGATACGAGTCTACCGAATACCGGACTTCGTCAAATTCAGCCACCGTTTGCACCTCAAGACTGGAAACACATGCGACGAATGTCATGGGCCGGTGGCAACGAGAACCCGATTGGCCGTCGAATACGATATGAAGCAAACGGGCTGTTTGGCATGCCATCGGGTGAAGAAAGCGCCGATGCTGTGCTCGACCTGCCATGATTGAGTTCTAACGAGGTTGCAACAAGTTACCAGATGGGCGAACAAAAGTGGCTCTGAGCAGGATTGA
>Ga0306921_10000499_pt1 | contig 34657 bp, 23 predicted proteins | sample sta12Cox44000080_FD_203760 | JGI IMG/M metagenome (GOLD analysis project Ga0306921, IMG submission 203760) | Lab enrichment of tropical soil microbial communities from Luquillo Experimental Forest, Puerto Rico - statoxic.12C.oxic.44.000.080 (v2)... | ecosystem: Environmental > Terrestrial >... | reverse complement strand
CTGGTGGCAGGTATAGCACACCGTCGCGCTAGTGAAATTATATGGGCCACCCTGGAACGACGCCGTGTGGCACTGCGCGCACTGCACGGTCGTGTGGAACCCGGTGAGGGTGAAACCCGTGGAAGCGTGATTGAAAGTCGCACCCAGCCAGTTGGTCGTGGTATGGCACGTCTGGCAGGTGGTGGGGAAATTAGCCTGCACGTGGCTCGGATTGGTCGTGCCGGTGTAGTCCGTCCGGTGGCAATTTATGCACGGGGTAGGCGTGGGGAAGCTGTACGGGCCACCCTGGAATGACGTGTTGTGGCACTGTGTGCACTGCAGCGCGGCATGCGCTCCATCCAGAGTAAAGCCGGTACTCGAATGGTTAAAGGTCGCGCCTCCCCAGTTCGTCGTGTTGTGGCACTGCTCGCACGCCGTCGGGAATTGCGCCTGCGCATGGTTGGGACTGGTCGTGCCGTTGTAATCGGTCTGGTGGCACTGGATGCAAGTCCCATTGGGGATCGTGTATGCCCCGCCGGGGAATAAGGCCGTGGTATGGCACTGCGCGCATTGCAGGGTCGTGTGGAAGCCGGTCAGCGTGAACCCGGTCGAGGCGTGATTGAAGACCGCGCCCAGCCAGTTCGTAGTGCTATGGCACTGCTCGCAAGCCGTCGGGAGGCCAGACTGCTTGTGATTCGGATTCGTGGTGCCGTTGTAATCGGTCTGGTGGCACTGGATGCAGGTGCCGTTGGGGATCGTGTAGGCTCCCCCGGGGAACAAGGCCGTGGTGTGGCACTGCGCGCATTGCAGGGTCGTGTGGAAGCCGGTCAGCGTGAAGCCGGTGGTGGAGTGATCGAAGCTGCCACCCGTCCAATTGGTCGTGTTGTGACAATTCTGGCAAGTCTGCGGGAAGCCCGACTGCACGTGGTTCGGATTCGTGGTGCCCTGGAAATCTTTCAAGTGACAGGTCACGCAGGCGGTGCTGGTCAGGTTGTAGGCGCCGTTCGGGCTGAAGGTCGTGTTATGGCACTGGGTGCACTGTAGCGTGGTGTGGGCACCGGTCAGGGTAAATCCGGTGGTGGAGTGGTTGAAGCTGGCGCCGGTCCACGAGGTCGTGTTGTGGCATTGCTCGCAAGTCTGCGAGAAACCCGACTGCACGTGATTCGGAGTAGTGGCTCCCTGGAAATCTTTCAGGTGGCAGCTGACGCAGGCGGTATTCGTGCTAGTCAGATTGTAATTCCCGTTTACGTGGCACTGGGCGCACTGCACCGTCGTATGAGCGCCGGTCAGCGGGAAGCCGGTTGTCGAGTGATCAAACGTGGCATTCATCCACGAAGTTGTGTTGTGGCACTGAGTACAGTTGTGCGGGAATCCGGACTGCACGTGGTTCGGCTGTGTCGCGTTCGTGAAATCCTTCTGGTGACACGAGAAGCAGTCCGTCGGCGTGCCCACGAATTGGTTGTTGATGTGGCACTGCGCGCAGGGCACAGTCGCGTGCGCGCCGATCAGCGGATACTTGGTGAACGTGTTGTGATCGAAGTTGGTCGCCGGGTCCCACGCGCTGGTGTTGTGGCAATTCTGGCAGGTGTTGGGGAAGCCGGCCTGTGCGTGCGGCGGGTTGTTGGTCTTATTAAAGTCCGCCAAGTGGCAGCCAACGCAAGTAGCCTGTACGGTGTTGAACTTGCCACCCGCGTGGCAGGCGCTGCAGTCCAGGGTTGCGTGCGCCCCGGTCAAGGCAAAACCCGTGACGGAATGGTCGAACTTCGTGGTCATCCAGTTGTCCATCGAGTGGCACTGCTCGCACTGCGTGGAGAGTTTCAGCTGGACGTGATCGATGCCTATGGACTTGGTGTTGATGAAATCAGTTTGATGGCAGGAAATGCACTGCGTCGAAAGTCCCTGGAATTGCCCCACGGCTGCGCCCTTATGGCAGGAGTCGCAGTCCACGGTGGCGTGCGCGCCGATCAGCGGGAACCGGTTCAGGTGCTGGTTAATCTGCTGCACCGAAACATGCCAACCCTTGACGGAATGACACTGTTCGCAGTTGGCGCCCATTTGGCCCTTGTGGATGTCAGCGTGGCAGTCGGCGCATAGTTTGCCTACATTGGTAAACACCGGCTTGATGTGGCACTGCGTGCAAGCCACGCCCTCGTGCATGCCGCGCAGAGGGTACTTCGTGGTGTTGTGATCGAACTCCGGCACCGCACGGATGGGCTTCCAGCCACTTAACGTGTGACAGTTCTGGCAGGGAATACTCAGACTACCGTGCGGACTCCGAGTGTTTGCGGAGGATTGCCCCTGACCCGCAGTCGGTTGACCGCCGGGCAGCATCGCGAACGCGACAACAAAATGAAGAAGGAGCGCAAATCCCAAAGCAGCAACCACTCCGCACGTAGAGATTTCTACTCAAGCAAACGCTTAGTTCGGCACGTAAGCCCTGTGAAAGGTTATGAAAAGAGACAGCAATCCAACGTCCAGCAAGCTTATGCACCTGAGAATTGTTGTGGAAGGTTACACAAGTACATACCCTGTGCAACTTTTCGTAACACCGTAAAACCCGCTCCCAGCGCGGGATGTGGCATGAAATCACTGTCAAAAAAGGTAACTTCTGCAGTCGGAGCGCATTTTTTCCCAGATCCACCTTAAGTTAAAGTCCTGAGAATGTACAAAAAACTGTACCCCCCTGGCTCGTTATTCTCAAAATGAAATGGATTGTTCCACTGGCCGCTAGCTCTTTTTGAGCGGCTTTATTTCAGGACCGTGGCAGTCGGCGCAGCCTTTTGGCGTAGGAGCATAGAAAAGGACCTGCTTGCCGTCAACGTCCTTGAACAGCTTGTGGCAGGCTGAGCAGGCGACGTTGCGGTGTTCACCTTCCAGCGCAAACGCGGTGCGTTTGTCGTGATCGAAGGTGGAGGGCTTCCATTTGGTCGCATTGTGGCAGTCTTCGCAATTGGTCACTTTGTCGGCGAAGAACTTGGTGAACTGCCCGGCATGCACGTCTTCATGGCACTCCTGGCACCTCTGCGGAGCTTTCTTGAAGTCCACGTTCGTCAGCCGGGTCTCCATATTCTCTGGCTTGTGGCAGTCGATGCAGGCCACCGCGCGATGTGCGCCCTGCAGCGGGAATGATGTCGTGCTGTGATCGAAGCCGTCGAGTTCGTGCCAGGATTTTGTGGAATGGCACGCTTCGCACCCCACCGGCTTGCCATTCTTGCCCAGCTTCGCCATCCGCTCGTTAAATTGCCCCTTGTGCACATCCTCATGGCAGCTCGTGCACAACAGGTTTTCGAAGTGATAGGGGATCTTTGACTTCGGCTGGTTCTTGTCGGCAAGCTTGTGGCAATCGGAGCAGGGCACCGCAATGTGTCCACCGGTAAGCTCGAAGCGCGTCTTCTCGTGCTGCGCTAGTGTGAACGTGGAAGGACTATATCCCTTCAGGTTGTGGCATTGGTCGCACTGGTTTTCGTACGGTTTGCCCGCGAACTGATTGTCGTGCTCGTCCATGTGGCAATCCGTACATTTCTTAAAGCTCGCGATCTTGAAGATCGTGTCCTTGCCCTTGGGCGTGTGGCATTTGTCGCACTCGACTTTGGCGTGTCCTTCGATGAGCGGATAGTCCGTCTTAGAGTGCGCCTTCATGTCAAATAAGGACGGCTTCCAGCCTTTCAGGTTGTGACAACTGGAGCACTCGATTCCGTCAGGCTTGCGCTTGGCGAACTGGCCCTGGTGCTCATCCTTGTGACAGTCGGTGCACTTGGCGAAGGCCAGTTCTTTCTTGAAGTCGCCCTTGATGTGACAAGCCTCGCATTCCACGGTAGCGTGCTTGCCTTCGAGCGGGTACTTGGTCTTGGAGTGATCGAAATTGCTGGCCAGTCCGCCGGTCGATACGTGTTTCCAGCCACCGGTGTTGTGACACGTTGCGCACGCCTTGTCCTTGAAGCTGCCCTTGTGCGGATCAGCGTGACAATCGTCGCACTTGCCGAAGGGCAGTCCCTTGTAGCGGGGTACGCCGGCGGCGTCAGGGGTGTGGCACTTCTCGCACTTCACCTGCACGTGCAGCCCGGTCAGCGGGTAGCGCGTCTTGTTGTGGTCGAACTTGCCGGAGGTGTCTTTCCAGTCGACGAAGTTGTGGCATTGGATGCAGTTCGGCCCCAGCCGTCCTTCGTGGAAGTCCTTGTGGCAAGCGGTGCAAGTCTGCGGAATCCCGAGGAAGGTCTTGCTCAGATCCTTCATCTTGATGTTCGCGCGTTCGGCCGCGGGAATCCGATCGGGCAGGTGGCATTTGTTGCAGGCCAGTCCGGCGTGCTTGCCCTCAAGCACGTAGCCGGTTTCGCCGTGATTGAACTTGTTGGGACTGGGATCCCACTTGACCAGCTGGAAGTTCAGACCGTTGTGATCGGAGTGGCAGCGCACGCACTCCTGGCTCGACCCCGCGGGGATGTGATACGACCCGTGCAGTCCTCGCTTTGCCGCCACCCGCGCACCGATGTCGGAGTGGCAGCCGATGCATTTGAACTGGGGTTGTCCGCCGCCGATCTTGTGGCAGTCGGTGCAGTGCGTCAGGCTGTCCAGGGACTCGTGTTGGCGTGCCAGCGGACCGGGCGAGACTTGGGCGTGCGCGGCTCCCGCCACGAGAGCGAAAATCGCTCCGAGCACCAGCAGAACGACACATGCGGCACGAGATCGACTCCGATCGCGTGTCGCCAGTCCTGGTGATGGATCGGGATTCGTGCCAAACTGCACCTGGTCTCGCTGGTCTCGCAAGCGGAGCGCTTGTTCCTCCCCCGCCGCGGACCTCTCTGTCCGCGGGCCTACCCTTTTACCGATCCCTGAGTCTACCAGCACTTGCCCTTCAGCACAGTCACCGAAGGGGCATTTTTCCGCAACTACCGCTTAGTTGCCATGGACGGCCGGGGGGAATCAAAATTTTTTCAGGCGCTTCGCCGAGGCCGGGAAAATTGGAGGATGTATCAGCCTCGCTCCAGTCACCATTTACCGTGATCTTGGTCACTCCAGCCGTATTTCGCATCACGTCCAGGGTTTGACCGCGTCGTCTACCATAGAAAGGGAGGCACCCATGTCGACGGCCTGGACTTCACGGTATGCACAGCGCACCAAGGGGGTAAAAAGTTCCGCCATCCGGGAGCTCTTGAACTTCACGCAGCGCCCGGAGGTCATCTCCTTCGCCGGGGGCCTGCCCGCGCCTGAGGTATTCCCCACTCAGCGCTTCCGAGAAGCCTGCGCCAAGGTCCTCGAGAAGCAGTCGCAGGTGGCCCTGCAATATGGGGCTACGGAAGGGTATGAGCCTCTCCGCGAGCTGATTGCCCGCCACATCGCACGCTACGGCATCAAGGCGAAGACGGAGAACGTCCTCATTACGTCGGGCTCTCAGCAGGCGCTGGATTTGATTGGCAAGCTGTTCGTCAACTCGGGCGATCGCCTGCTGGTCGAAGCTCCCACCTACCTGGGCGCGCTGCAGGCCTTCAACGTGTACGGAGCGGATTATCTCAGCGTGCCCAGCGACCACGACGGCCTGCGCACTGATCTTCTGGAAGCGCCCCTGCGCTCCGGCCCGAAGTTCATGTACGTGCTGCCGAATTTTCAGAACCCAGGCGGCACCACGCTTTCCGAAGGACGCCGCCATGAGCTCGTCCTGCTCGCCGACAGGTACGGCATCCCGATCGTCGAGGACGATCCTTACGGACAGCTGCGGTATGAAGGCGAACATCTGCCGCCGCTGGTCGTGCTCGACCGCGAGAATCTTCGCCGCGATGCCGGATACTCAATCGGAAATGTCATTTATCTGAGCACCTTCTCCAAGACGCTGGCCCCGGGCCTGCGCCTCGGCTGGATTGTTGCGCCGCCGGAGGTCATCAGCAGGCTGGTTCAGCTCAAGCAGGGCGCCGACCTCCACAGCTCTACCTTTGGGCAAATGGTTGCCTACGAGGTCGCGCGTGACAACTTCCTCGACGAACACGTGAAACTGATTCGACGTGTCTATCGCGAGCGCCGCGACGTGATGCTCGAAGCTCTGGCCAAGAATTTCCCGCCCGCGGTCACCTGGACACGTCCCGCAGGCGGACTTTTCCTGTGGGTGACGTTGCCTCCTGGGATGAAGACCGATGAGCTATTCAAGACCGCGGTGCAGCAGAACGTTGCGTTTGTTCCCGGCGACTGCTTCTATGCACCCAACGGGCACCAGGAGGAGGCGATGCGGCACATGCGGCTGAACTTCTCCGCCGCCCCGCCCGAACAGATTCGTGAAGGCATCTACCGTTTGAGCGTCGCTGTCAAGAAACAGATGGATCACCTGTCCCCGCATCCAGTGGCAACAACGTAGCGCCGGCGTCCCGCCGGCGCTCACCGTCTGCCAGACGCCGACGCTTAGGAGGGCTTGCCGAACGGCGCATCCAGCGACGGGCTTTGCGGCGTGAACAGCTCTGCGCCGTTCTCCGTAACGTGCATGTCGTCCTCGAGGCGAACCCCGAACTCGCCCCGGATATAGATTCCCGGCTCATCGCTGAATGTCATGCCCGGCGCCATTTTCACCGTGTTGCCGCGCACCAGGTAGGGCCACTCGTGGCCATCCATCCCGATGCCATGGCCGACGCGGTGCGTGAAGAATTTGTAATCCGGTCCATATCCCGCGTCGGTAATCACCTTGCGCGCAGCCGCATCCACCGCGCCGCATTCCACCCCCGGCCTGGCCGTCGTCAGGGCCGTTGCCTGGGCGCGATGCACGATGTCGAACACCTTCTTCACCCGGTCCGGAGCTGCTCCCAGAACCAGGATTCGAGTGATGTCGGATTGATACCCCTGCACCTTGCATCCACCGTCAATCAGGATCGGTGTTCCGGCGCGGATGACTTGCGGCTGTGTCGATCCGTGGGGGAACGCGGAGAATTCGCCCACCTCGACCAGCGCGTCCCCGGGAAAACCCAGCCGGCTGTGCGCTGCTTCGATCCAGCGTCCCACCTCAACCTGTGTCATGCCATCCTGCAGGGAGCGGTAGACCGCCTCGTACGCTGTCAGTGTCACGTGGTTTGCCAGCCGCATCAGCTCCAGTTCTGCCAGGCTCTTGACCATGCGGCATCCGGCAGTGACGGGCGTGGCGCTTACGAGCTTGGCTTGCGGCGCCGCGTTGGCGATCCCTTCGCGGAAGACGAAGCGCATGCTTTCCTCAACCCCGAGTTTCCCGGTGAGCAGGCCCCGATCTTTCAGCCCTTGTGCTAGCCGCTGATAGGGACTGTCGTCTTCCTGCCAGGTGCGAACATCAGCCTGGCTGCCTTCGGGCGCGGCCGCAATCTGTTCGCGTGCGCGGCCCTCTTCAAAAGCCGGGCACACGTAGAACGCAGACCCTTGTGCCGGCAGCACCATGGCAAAGAGTCGTTCGCTGCCCCACCAATGAATTCCGGTGAAGTAGTTGAGCGACGTTCCCTCCGCCAGAACGATCGCGTCCAGATCGTTCGCCTCCATCAGCCGGCGCCCCTTCTCCTGCCGCGCCTGGCGCTCCTGCACCTGGATCGGACGTGCCTGGTCCTTTATGGAAGCGAGTTTCGCGATCGAAGGAGGCAACGAGGCATTCGTGTGCTCCTGTCCTTCGGCGCGAGGAGTCCTCGGCGACAGAGCCGCCAGCGCCGCCGCTCCGCCGGCCTGTAGAAAACCTCTTCGAGTCGTCATGAGTAGCAGATTATAGAGGGATACCTGCAAATCTCTGGGTTTTCTCGCTGCACTCCTTCCCAACCCGGCGCCAGAAGCCGCTTCCAGCAATTTGTTACATCCTTTTAACCGTCCTCTAACCGGACTGTAACGTTGCGCAGCTATCAACGAGGGTCGTAGGAAAAGCCTCTTTACTGCTGCCGCTGTTGCCAATCAAGAAATGGAGGAAGTATGCAGAGGATCGTTTCTGCTGTTCTGATGGCCCTTTTGGCGCTGGCTTCGTCGTCTCTTGCGCAGGCCCCGCAATCGGGTTCGGACCGTACCGGAATTGAGCATGTTCTGCTGATCAGCATTGACGGGATGCACGCAGTCGATTTCCTGAACTGCTCTCAGGGCATCGCCGGAGTGAACGACGGCAAGCCCTACTGTCCGCATCTTGCCGGGCTGCGCAAAACGGGCGTGAATTACGTCGGAGCGAGCACTTCCAAACCCTCCGACTCCTTTCCCGGACTAACCGCAATCATCACCGGTGGAAGCCCAGCCTTGACCGGCGTCTATTACGATGTCGCCTATGCGCGAAATTTGCAGGGACCAGTCACGACCACCGGAAATGGCAATGCGGCCGGACCCTGCACGCCGGGTCAGAAGCCAACCGGCTATACCACGGAATATGAAGAAGGCATCGACATCGACCAGAGCAAAGTGAACGGCGGCGCTCCCGGCGCGGCGCTTACCGACGGCACCATCGCTTCCATCGATCCCAACAAGCTAAACCGCGATCCCGCCAACGGCTGCCAGCCGGTCTGGCCCTGGCAATTCGTTCGCGCCAACAGCATCTTCACCGTGATTCACCGGCATGGCGGAATCACCGCATGGTCTGACAAGCATCCGGCGTATTCGTCGGTGGCTTCCGGCGGCGGCCCTGGGGCGCTCAGCGATTTCTACGCTCCGGAGATTAACTCCACTGTGATCGCGCTTCCCGGCGTCACTACGCCTACGGGCAAATCTTGCGCCACAATCCGGGATCCCATCTCCTTCGACAACACATCCTGGACCAATAGCTTCGACAACATCCAGTGCTATGACACCTTGAAAGTCGACGCGATCCTCAACTGGATTGATGGAAGGACTCACCTCGGTGGCGGAATGTTGAAGGGCGTTCCTAACATTTTCGGCATGAACTTCCAGGCAGTGAGTGTGGGCCAGAAGCTCATCGAAGCGAAGACCGACGGAACGACCGTAACTGGCGGATACCTCGATGCTGCGGGAACCCCCACCGCTGCTCTGCTCGACGAGTTCAAGTTCGTGGACGCGTCGATCGGGGCTTTTGTCCACGAGTTGACGAAAGAAGGTCTCTATGACTCGACCCTGATCGTCATCACGGCCAAGCACGGCCAGTCGCCGATCGATCCATCCTTGTATAAGCGTCAGGCTGGCAGCAACGGCATTTCCCCGGCCACCCTGATCTCAAATGAGTTGCATGCCGCCATGCCGCCATCGGAGGATCCCAATGGCAGCGGTATTGGATCTACGGAGGACGACGTTTCCTTGCTGTGGCTGACGGACCCGTCCTACACCGACGCCGCCGTCGCTCTGCTGGAGGCTAACGCCGGACCCACCGGAATCGGCCTCGGGCAGTTCTTCTATGGTCCGTCGCTGAAGCTAAACTACAATGATCCAAAAGATCCCCGCACGCCGGATATCATCGTGACCCCGAATGTCGGAGTGACTTACTCCGGTAGCCACCATAAACAGGCGGAGCACGGTGGCTTCGCCCATGACGACACCAACGTGATCCTGTTGCTGTCGAATCCGAGGTTCAAGGCCGCGACGGTAAAGGCGTCGGTTGGCACCGCCCAGGTGGCGCCAACGATTCTCAAAGCTCTTGGACTGGACCCCCACGAACTGGACGCCGTGAGAACCGAGGGCACGGGGTCACTCCCGGATGTCAGCTTCGAAGAATGATAACCGCCAAAACCTAGGCTGCAGACCTCGGCGTGACAGCCTCACGGGGAGTGCTCAAGTTCGAAGCGCTCCCCCTTTCATCTTGCGTCAGATGATGGTGGCCAGGTGCTTGACTCCCTGGGATGGGCGGTCTTTAGGCGCGATTTCTCGCCCGTAGTGCCTGCGCACGAAAGTACTATTCTCTCCCCGATACCTGTCGCATCTCTCGTGATGACCTCGTCTCGACATACAGTTAGAAGGTTAAGTACAAAACTGAACACTCGGGGTGACCCGTGCGCAAACTTCGTTTCGCCGCTACATTCGTCGTAGTTCTCACATTACTGGGAATGGCAATAGCCCAGACAACGACCGGCTCTTCCGCCACCACCAGCGTCTTCCACACTACCAAGGCCGTCCACTATCGCCCGCAGGGCGGCGGGGCGGTGAAGACCGAGTTTCAGGGCTCTTCAATCATGCCGTCCGCAACCGGCGAAGCCAAGGTCGAGGGCAAGAAGAACAACATCGAGGTTGATGCCAAGTTTCAGGGACTTGAAGACTCTACCAAGTTCGGGCTCGAGTACCTGACCTACGTGCTGTGGGCAGTTTCTCCCCAGGGCCGCGCTATGAACCTGGGTGAACTCGCGCTCGACCACGGCAAGGGGCACATCAAGGCCTACACCGACATGCAGACCTTCGGCATGATCGTGACCGCCGAGCCGTACTCGGCCGTTTCGCAGCCCGGCAACACCGTAGTGCTCGAAAACGTAGGGAACATCGCCGGCGAGGACATCGTTGCCAAGTATGAACTGCTGGGCAGCGGGACCTACTCGTCCGTCAACACTCACATCCAGGATGCGATTTTCGGTATCGATCCCAACACGCCGCGCGAATTGTTCGAAGCGCGCAATGCGGTCCGCATCGCGCACATCGCGGCCGCCGACAAGTATGCGCCGACCATTCTGGCGAAGGCGGACCAGCAATTGCGCGATGCCGAGTCCGCCTATCGCGGCAAGCAGGACAAGCGGTCCATCGAAGCCGTTGCCCGCGAAGCCGCGCAGACTGCCGAGGAAGCACGGGTGATGGCGGTAAAGCAGAAGGCCGAAGAAGAAGCGCAGGCCCAGGCAGCTGCTGAGAAGAAAGCCGCAGAAGAACGCGCTGCCAGGGCTCGCGCAGAAGCCGAAGCCCAGGCGCGGGCTCGCCAGGAAGCTGAGAATGCTCGCCTGCAGGCCGAGCGCGCCAAGGCCGAAGCGCAGAAAGCCGCCGAGGAAGCGGCGCGCCAGAGACAGGCTGCGGAACAGGCCAAGGCCGAAGCGCTTGCCCAGCAGCAGGCCCTCGCCGCAGAGGCCGATAAAGCCCGCCAGGCTGCCACTCAATCCGAGCAGCTGCGCCAGCAGGCAGAAAAAGAGAAGCAGGAACTCCGTGCACGGTTGCTGCAGCAGTTAAACACGGTGCTGGCCACGCGCGACACGGCCCGCGGACTGATCGCCAACATGTCCGACGTTCTGTTCAAGAGCGGTAGCTACGAACTCATGCCGGGTGCGCGTGAACGCCTGGCTAAGGTGTCAGGCATTGTGCTCGCCTATCCCAGCCTGAAGCTTTCGGTGGAAGGGCACACCGACAGTATCGGGACGGACGACTACAACCAGCAGCTCTCGGAACACCGTGCCGAAGCGGTGCGCGACTACCTGGTGCAGCAGGGAATTCCTGCCGACTCGATCCAAGCCAGCGGGTTCGGCAAGACCGCGCCGGTCGCCTCCAACGACACTCCCGAAGGCCGTCAGCAGAACCGTCGTGTTGAGTTGGTGCTCTCCGGCGACGCGATTGGGGACCTTTCGCGCAGTGGCACCAACGAGACCGCATCTACGGCTCGGCGTTGAGATCCGCCGGACCCACACACGCAACGGCTAACAGAAAAACCCTCTCCTTGGCGGGAGAGGGTTTTGCCGTTCTGGTGTTCATCCATGCAGATCGAGTGGCGATCCGCAAGAGCGGAAGGGCGTCCTCGAGTCTGAAGCGATGGTCTACTGCAAAGTAGTGGCCGCAGGCACGCCGGCATTGTCAGTAGGCATTGCGGGCGGTTTCTCGACGAAGAAATTGTGATCGTAAAGATTGCGGTACATGCGGCCGGCAATCTCAGCGGCCTTGGGTCCGAAGGTGGGGCGCCCACCCTGCAGGAACACCACGGTTACAATGCGTCCGGCATCGGTGTTGGCATAGGATGCAAACCATCCGTACCGCGTGCCCGCTTTCGAGCACGTGCCCGTCTTGCCGAGAATTTGCTCTTCCGAGAAGTTGTAGCGCACGCTGCGCGCGGTGCCATACTGGACGGCCGCGGCCATTCCGTCAGAGATCTCAGGAATCAGCGGCGCGATATCGAGATGCCGCTTCACGCGCGGCTGGAAGCTCGCGACTTCCTCCGACGTAGTGGGATGCTGCACGTAGTAGAGCGTTCCGCCGTTGGCGATCGCTGACACCATCGCGCCCAACTGCAGGGGCGTCATCGAGACGCCTTCGCCAAACGAACACATCTTGCCAACTCCGCCCAGCTTCGAGGGAATCTCTTTCTCGGGATACTCGCCCAGGTGTTCGCCCTCGATGTTGTAGCCGGCCAGTTCGCCCAGACCATACTCGTGCGCGTAATAGCTGACCTTGTCAAACCCAAGTTTGCGGCCGAGCGCCTCAAAGTAAGCATTGTTGGAGCGCGCCAGGGCATCGGTCAGATTCATGTGGCTGCGCCGCCCCAACTTGATTGGCGTGTCTTTATCGATGAGGCCTTCGCTCAGCGCTGCCAGGGCCACCGAGACCTTGATGGTAGAGCAGGGCTGCGCGCCGCTGGAGAGCGCAAGCTTCTGATTGACCATCGCGAGAATGCGCCCGCTGGTGGGCTCGATCGCGACCACCGTGCCGTTCATGTTGCCAAGTGCGTCGATCGCCGCCTGACGCACCACGGGATCCTCGCCGGTCGTGACATCACCTTCGGCAATGTCCTCGGAGAAAGAGCTGGTATAGAACCGTTCGTAGTACCTGTGGCGTCGGTGTACTCCCGTGCGCCGGGAAGCGCTGACCACGCCGCGGCTCTTCGCCAGCCGGCTCATGCGACGGCGCGTGCGCTGCGTTTCTGACAATTTTTGTGACTTTGATTTGCCAGCTAGGGATCTTGCGTTGACGCTGGCGGCCAACCCAAAGTTGGTCGTCGCCAACAGCACAAAGCCGAAAACTAAGAGCCTGAGGAGGTTACTAGCCGTCTTGGACATCGAATCCCTACTTATCCCCGGTACTTTCTACAGCTTTGGATGCACGCCTGGTGCCAGCTACCACCTGTTCCTTAGGCCTGCTTCCATCTGACCGATAATAAGGGACTTAATGCGGTGCTCACAACTGAAATTGTTGCCAGCGGATCAACTCGGAGACGTCAGTTAAGTGCAATCATGAGAATGATTTAAAAATCCAACATGCATATTGTGGGCCTTTCGTAACGCGACACCGCCGATAACTGCAACGATCTCTCCCGGAAACCGCAATCCCTTGCACCTGAAAGCCAATCTTCCCGCCTGGGCTCCCCTGGAAAGCGAAATCCCCGGATGACGCATTCGCCCTCCGGGGATGCTCTCTCTGCGAATCCTGCGGCTTCACATGATCTCGCCGCGTTTACGAAGGAACGCGGGAACGTCGAGGTCGTTCTGCTCGAAGTTCGCCACCATCGCATTGCGCAAGGCGTCGAGCGATGGCGCCTCCGACGGTGCTTCGTGTAGTCCCGCTGGCACCGGCTCCGGGGCTGCCGCTTCTTCCCTCATGATCCGCTCCGGCGCCGGATCGACTTCGAAGCGTGGCGCTGGGGCCGGCTCGGGTTCGGGGAAATCCGCGGCATTGTGGCTGCTCGCAAAGGAAGGACGCATCTCCTGCTCCTGCCGGCGGCGCATGGCTGGCACTTCGCGGAAGCCCGTGGCGATGACCGTAATCTTCACGTTGTCCTTCATCTTCTCGTCGAGCACAGCGCCGAAGATGATGTTGGCATCGTCGTGGGCCGCCGTCTGGATAATGCCGCAGGCCTGTTGCACTTCAGACAACTTCAAGGTGCTCGAACCCGTGATGTTGATCAGGATGCCGCGCGCGCCGTCGATGGCTCCCGCCTCCAGCAGCGGCGATGCGATGGCCTTCTGCGCCGCGTCGGTAGAGCGATGGTTCCCATTGGCCGTCGCCGTTCCCATCACCGCGTAGCCCATGCCCGCCATGATGGTCTTCACGTCGGCAAAGTCGCGGTTGATGATGCCCGGAATCGTGATGATGTCCGAGATCCCCTGCACGCCCTGACGCAGGATGTCGTCGGCAATCCGGAACGACTCGAAGAAGCCGGCATTCTCGGCCACTGCGAGCAGCTTCTCGTTGGGAATGACGATAGTGGTGTCCACCGAATCCATCAATTCGGCGATACCACGCTCCGCTTGCGACATGCGGCGTTTGCCTTCGAAAGCGAACGGCTTGGTCACCACCGCCACGGTGAGCGCGCCCATTTCGCTTGCCAGCGATGCAATGATCGGGGCCGCGCCCGTTCCGGTTCCGCCGCCCAGGCCGGTGGTGACAAACACCATGTCGGCGCCCTCAAGCGCCTCGATGATCTTGTCGGAGTCTTCCAGCGCCGCTTTGCGGCCCACCTCGGGATTGGCGCCTGCGCCCAGGCCATTGGTGAGCTTCACGCCAAGCTGGATCTTCACGGGAGCATGCGACATTCGCAGCGCCTGCAAGTCGGTGTTCGCCACCACAAACTCGATGCCATCCATGCCGGCATCGATCATGCGGTTGACCGCGTTGCCACCACCGCCGCCGATACCGATCACCTTGATCTTGGCATCGTTGCGGGGCTCCTCGTTAAAACTGATGCGAATGCTGGCTTCATCCTTTTCCATATCCACCACCGTTGATTTAGTTTTTCTTCCCATGACCGAAGTAGCGCTGTAGCGCCGGCGTCGCGCCGGCGGTCGCGAGGGCATCTTGCCCTTGCCGTGTACAAACCCTGCAAGCTCAAACTCTCCAGGCCGTTTCCCCCGAACCCTACGCCCCCTTCATCGCGAACATGGCCTTCAATCGCGAGCTCCAGCGGTCGTCCTGAATTCCGCGCGCCACCCGTGCGCGGTGACCGTAGTAAACCAACCCCAGCACGGTCGCAAACTCGGGTTCCACCAACTCCACGGGCATTTTCGCCAGCGCGACCGGCCACGAAAGCCGCACTGGTTTGCGCAGCACCGAGTCCGCGATGTCGAGCAAACCGGGCAGACGCGATCCCCCGCCGCTCAGCACGACCCCCGCAATGCAGACGTCGAACAGTCCGCTGTGCCGCAGGGCTTCGCGCAGCATCTCGCACATTTCCCGTGCGCGAGGCTCGAGAATCTCGCCCAGCAGTCGCTGCGAAAGCAGGCGCGACGGACGATCCCCCACGGAAGGCACCTCCACTTCATTGCCCTCCGGAATCAGGGTGACGATCGCGTTTCCATAAAGCTTCTTGAGCTTTTCCGCTTCATTGACCGGGGTGCAAAGCCCAACGGAAAGATCGCTGGTGAAGTGGTCGCCGCCAATCGGCAGGACTCCGGTGTAGGCAACCGCTCCCTGTTGAAAGACTGCAATCTCCGTAGATCCCGCGCCGATGTCAGCGAGGCAAACTCCCAGCTCGCGCTCGTCCGACCGCAACACCGCATCGGCGCAGGCCAGAGGTTCGAACACCGTATCGTCGACGTGTACCCCCGCCCGGTTCACAGCCGTGACCACGTTCTGCGTCGCGCTCGCCGCCGAAGTCACCATATGCAGGCGCACTTCCAGGCGGGCCGCCATCATCCCCAGCGGATCGTGCACGCCGGATTGCTCATCCAGAATAAATTCCTGCGGAAGCAGGTGAAGAACTTCCCGATCAGCGGGCAGCGAAATGCCGCGCGCCTTGTCGACCGCCAGCTTGATCTCCTCACGCGCGATTTCCCGCGGGCGCGTGCCGAACGTGACGCCGCCGTGCGTGTTCAGTCCGCGGACGTGGGCTCCCGCCACGCCAACCAGGGCATGTTCCACCGGAGCGCCGGCCGTGTCTTCGGCTCTCTCAACCGCTTTCTGAATCGAAGCCACCGCCTTTTCCAGATCGACAATGACTCCCTTCCGCGAGCCGCGCGATTCTGCGACACCATGACCGCGGTAGCGCAAGCCGCCCTCGGTAATCTCGGCTACCAGTGCGCAAGTCTTCGCGCTCCCTACATCGATCACGTTGATGAAATTCCCCTGCTGGCTCGGCATGCTTATGGATGATCCTGTTTGTCGGTTGTCTTCGCGATGGCCGCTCTCGGCTTCGCCTTCCCCTTCGCGGGGCTTTTCTTCCGTTCGTTCTGTTTGAGGCCGGCGTTTGTCCTGGCCCCAGGTTGGGGCTTAGCAGACGCCTTGGCCGCCGTGCCATTTGTCTTCGCCGGTGCGGAGGACTGCGCACTCGCCGGGTGCCCCGTCCAAGCTCCGCTTGGGTGGGGATTCTTGTGAGCCTTCGCCCTCGCCCGCTTGTGCCGGGTTTTCCTGGCGACCGGCTTTACGGCCGGAGGATTGGCAGAAGCTGGGTTCAGCGAGGTCGGGGCTGAAGCCGCCGGCTTTTCGGGAGCTGGAACCTTCACCGATTTCTCCGGCGTTGACGCCAGCTTCTCCGGCGAGGCCGTCTTGATCGGCCTTGCGGGAGCGGGCGCCGGTTTCTCCACCGGCTTCCGGCTGACTACATGAATCAGCGCGGCCGGTTTTACTCCGGCCGCCATCGCGGCCTTCGCCGCAGCGGGAGTGATTTGCGCCATCCTCACTCCACCCTGGGCATCCGGGTTCACAATGATCTGGTGCTCGTAGCGCAGGTCGACCGACTCCAGTTTGTCGAACTGCTGCCGCCATCCCTGCACATGCGTGACGTAGATCTTGTAGCGGTTCAAAAAATCCGACGGCCCCAGGTGCACCAGCACCGGCCCGGCCGAATCGTTGGTCAGAACCTTGATGTCTTCTGGGTCCGACAGGTCGACTTCGCTCAGGTCCTGCGAGTAGTGCGCGCCGTCTGAATCAAATTCGTGCAGAACCTGGTTGTAGATCTTCATGCGCGCCCCGCGCGTGGACAGAGGCTCTCCCGGATTCATGCCCACGACCACCGGGAACGAATATTTCTGTTTGCGGCTGCCGGGCAGTTCCATCAACGTGCCACCGGCGTCGATGAGCCAAATCCTCGATCCGACGCGCGCAAATGCGACCGGTGTCCGCTCGTGGATTTCGATCTCCAGCCGGTTCGGCACAAACCGCATCACGCTCGCCGATTCGACCCAGGGGATTTTTTCCAGTTGCGCTTTGCGCTCTGAGAGAGGAATGAAGAAGATGTTACGGCCGATGTCGCCGCCCAGAACTTCCATCACCTGGGCATGCGGCACGTTGTGCGTTCCGGAGATCTGGATGTCGTCGCTCGACTGGATGCGAAAGCGCCAGTTGCGCTCACCATACTGATAAAGCGCCGTGCCTGCGATACCGGCCACGCACGCGACGACCAAAGCGGCCGCTGACCAGGCCAGCAGGTGCAGAGTTTTCCTGGGAACGGTGTTACGCCGGGCAGAGACCCGCTTTTGCCCGCGCAGGAAGGGCGATTCTTCTTCCGTATCCAGGTCAACCAGGCGCGCGTCATCCAACTCGCGCTCCGGTTCGCCCGGCGGCGGATACAACTCTTCCTGAACAATGGTGGGATTGCTTTTCCGCGCCATCAAATCAGGTCAGTTGTCGAAGAAAATCGCTGAGCGGGAATACTATAACTGCTTTTCGCGGATTGAGACAGACAAAATCTTGGTTCCCGCGGGGACGTCTCGACCCCGCCGCGGGATCAAAAACTAAATTGGATCGTGCGATCCAGAAAACCGCACCTGCGGCATCTCCGGAATATCGGGCACTTGAATGTCAGGCACTTGAATCTCAGACAGGTCGGATAGGTCGACATTCACTTTGGGTACGCGGACGATCACCCGCGAAAACTCCGGGCAGTTGCGAAACCGGTCGGCTTTCTCCATCGCGACCATACGCGCCCGGTCCATCCTCACCTGGACCATGTCCAGTTTGCGCTGCACCTGGGCCTGAATGATCCGTTCGCGAGCCTGGGCCATTGCCATCTGGCGGTGTGCCCCGGCGACCCTCTGGCAAACTGCGTTGGTCTGGACCCGCTCGAGAGCAGCTTCGGTCCGGCCGAATTCCTCAGGGGTCCGGCCAAGCAGCACCTCCGCCATCGTCACATACTGCCGACCTCGCGCGGTCAACTGATCGGCGAAGCGCTCGGCCCGGTAGCTGAGGTTGTGCGCCCAGCCCAACTGCCCATCCTGGTACATTCCGTTCAAACCCAGGGCTAGTACACCGGCTGACAGCCAAACCCACGCTTTCTCCGCTCGCATAACGCCTCTCCTCAACTCGTGCTGCAAACTTAGACGAAGAGACAATCTGATTGTTACCAGGCATTGATACGCGATTCGGGAAAAAGAAGTTCCGGGCAGAGCAGGGTCGTCCCGGGAGGTGCTTTTCCACAGAAGCAGGTAAATATAGTGTCTGAAACACAAAATAAAAGACTTACGCTGATCCGACCGCCACCCGCTGCTGCAGCCGCTCAAGAATCACGGGCCCCAGTTGCGAGACGCTACCCGCCCCCAGCGTCAGGATCATGTCGCCTTCCTGCGCCTCCCCCGAGACGATCTCAGCCGCCTCGGCGAAGGACCGCACATAGCGAACGGTCTGCTGATGGGCCTCTTGAATACGCAGCGCGAGAACTTCGCCGCTGATCCCCTCGATCGGATGCTCGCTGGCCGCATAAATATCGAGCACCGCCAGGCTGTCGGCATCATGGAAGGCCTGCGCGAACTCCTCGATGAGGCTCTTCGTTCGGGTGTAGCGGTGCGGCTGGAAGATTACATGGACTTTCTTGAACCCGCATTTCCGCGCCGCCGCCAGCGTCGCCTTGATTTCCGTCGGATGATGCCCGTAATCGTCGATCACGCTGACCCCGGCGGCCTGCCCGCGCAACTGAAAGCGCCGGTCGACCCCGTGAAAATTCTGGAGCGCTGCACGGATGCTCTCGACCGACAAGTCAAGTCCGATCCCCACCGCAATCGCAGCCGTCGCATTCAGAATGTTGTGAGCCCCTGGCACCCGAAGCGTGAAGTCGTCGAGGTGTTTTCCCCGATAGCTGACCCGGAAATGGCTGAGCGGCCGGTGTTCGCCGGGTTGCGGTTCGATCGTTCCCGGCTTGATCAGGAAGTCAGACCCGCGCCGCGTCCCATAGGTCAGGACCCTGCGCTGCACCTGGGTCAGCAGCCTGCGCAGAATCGGGTCGTCGTTGCAGGCCACGACCATTCCATAAAACGGCACGCGGTCCATGAAGTCGAGGAAGGTCTGCTTCACGTCGCGCATGTTGCGATAGCAATCCATGTGCTCGCGGTCAATGTTGGTGACCACGGAGAGAATCGGCGACAGCTTGAGAAACGACCGGTCGCTCTCGTCCGCCTCGGCAACCAGGTACTGCGATTTGCCAAGGCGCGCGTTCGAGCCCATGGCGTCGACGCGCCCTCCGACCACAACCGTCGGATCCAGGCCGCCAGCCGCGAGCACGGCCGCCACCATGGAGGTAGTCGTGGTTTTTCCGTGCATGCCGGCAATTGCGATCCCATACTTCAACCTCATTAGCTCTGCCAGCATCTCCGCCCGCGGGATCACGGGGATGTGCTGCTTGCGCGCCTCAGCCACTTCGGGGTTGTCGGCAGCAACGGCGGAACTGGTGACCACGACATCGGCGCCCTGCACGTGCTCCGCCGCGTGACCCTCAAACGTGGTCGCCCCCAGAGACGCGAGCCTCTGCGTCACCGCCGAACTTTTCAAATCAGAGCCCGAGACCTTATACCCGAGATTCAGCAGCACCTCGGCGATCCCACTCATGCCGATGCCGCCGATGCCCACGAAATGGATGCGTTGGATTTTGGCAAACATGGAAGGCCTTAGTGTAGCGCGGGCAGTCTGCCCTGAGCTTATCGAAGGGTCCCTCGCCCACGGGATGCTTCAACGGCCTCGACTGGACTTGCGGCTCAAGGCCAGAGCCATTCCCGCGATTTCCTCCACAGCCTTCGGATGCGACAGAGAGCGGGCTGCGGCCGACATCCGTTCCAACCGACGGGGATTGCCGATCAACACGGCGATGGTGTCCACGAGGAATGCCGCTTCCAGCTTCGATTCCTCAATCACCACCGCAGCTCCGGCACGCTCCAGGGCACGCGCATTCACGTTCTGGTGGTCGTCTGCAGCGCGAGGGAATGGGACGAAAATCGCCGGCTTTCCGGCAGCCGTAATCTCCCCCACGGTACTTGCACCCGAGCGGCACACCAGCAGGTCTGCCTGAGCAAACATCCCGGGCATGTCATCGATGAACTTGTGCACCTCGCCCTGGTTATCCGCCTGCTCATAAGCGGCACGCACGCGCTCGTAGTCGCGTTCTCCGGTCTGATGAATGATGCGCAGGTTTGGTGACCTTTGGCGAAGCCCGGGCAGAGAGGCAATCATGGCATCGTTGATCGCTCTGGCTCCCTGGCTGCCCCCGAAGACGAGCAGAGTCGACCGCGATCCCGGCGCCCGCGCGGAAATTGCAAAGAATGCAGCGCGCACTGGCACTCCGGTCACCCGGCAATTGGGAAAGTACCGGCAAGTCTCTTGAAAATGGACCGCGGCCGCCGAGACCCGGCGGGCCACGACGCGATTGGCGAATCCCGGCACCACGTTGGGCTCGAAAGCAATCGTGGGCACCCCGCGCAGGATCGCGGCGGCCATCGCCGGGCCCGAAGCATAGCCGCCGACGCCAATCACGACGTCCGGCCGGAACTCCCCCAGCATGCTCCACGATTTGAAGATGGCCAGCGGAAGATCGAGCGCCGTCCGCAGGCGCGTCGCTAGGCTGACGTTTTTTAAGGCTCCCACCTGAACAAGCCGCAGTTCGAACCCCGCGGCGGGCACCAGGCGATTCTCCATCCCCCGCGGTGTGCCGATAAACAGGGTCTTGGCCGCGTATTCCTTCTTCAACTGCTGCGCGATCGCCAGCGCCGGAATAACATGCCCACCGGTGCCGCCTCCCGCCAGGATTACGCGCATTCTGTGATTGTCAATTTTCGAGGAAGGCTTGTCGATGACGGAAACGCTACAAGCTGCTCACTCCGCCTGCTTCGAGATATTCAACAGCACGCCCACGCAACCCAGCATCACGAACAGGGAAGAGCCGCCATAGGACACAAACGGCAGCGGAATCCCCTTGGTCGGCATCAGCCCCAGCACTACGCTGATGTTGATGAACGCCTGCAGGATGACCATGCTGGTGATGCCCACCGCCAGGAACCTTCCAAATAGATTGTTCGTGCGCAGAGCCACCCGCATCCCGCGCCACAAGAAAATCGCAAACAGCACCACCACAAGCAAGGCGCCGACCAGGCCTAACTCTTCCGCAGTCACGGCAAAAATGAAGTCCGTATGCGGTTCGGGCAGATAAAACAGCTTCTGCTTGCCCTCCATCAGGCCCATCCCGGTTAATCCGCCAGTGCTTACTGCGATCAGCGACTGAATAATGTGGAACCCCGTCCCACGCGGATCGGCATACGGATTCATAAACGCCAGGATCCGGTCGCGCCGCCAGCTCACATGGAACAGCAGAAAGTACAACGGCAGCAGGGAAGCCGCGACTCCGTAGGCAAAATAGCGCAGTTGCATTCCTGCCACGAACAAAATCGCCGCCGTGATCCCCGCGCAGGCGATCGCCGTCCCCAGATCGGGCTGCGCGACAATCAGCAGCAGGAACACCATCGTTGGGACCACGGCGGGCAGAAGTGTGCCCCTCCAGTCCTCAATGCTCTGGGTGCGGTTCTCCAGGAAAAAAGCCAGATACAGGATCAGCGCGGGTTTGGCCAACTCTGATGGCTCGAAGGAGAACCCGCTCCAGCGAATCCAGCGATGCGTATGGTGCGTCCGATCCAGCAGAAACACGCCCATCAGAAGAAGCGTGGTTACGGCCAGGAGCGAAAACACCGCCGCGGGGTGCTTGTACCGGCGGTAGTCGATCTTCATGGCTGCGCCCATGGCCACAATGCCGGCGACTGCCCAGAACAGTTGTTTGAAAACGAAGGTGTAAGGCGAGCCGAATCGCTCCTTGGCCATGACCGCTGAAGCACTGAACACCATCACCAGGCCCAGGAAAACAAGCAGCGCCGTGACCGTGAACAGCCACCGATCGACACTGACGCGTTTGGCCATGGGAACAGCTATTTCACCACGGCGCTGAGAAGAAGCCGAGTGACGAGTCGCAGGAAAATTGCGCTCAGGATGACTGACTTGGTTCCACCCCGAGGAAAGAGCCTGGAGTTACGCACAGCCACATCTGATCCCGGACGCGATTCCGAGAAATTCTCTGTGTCCCCTGTGCCTCTGTGGTGAGACCTGGGTTTACGCACTCAGCGAGTGCACCACTTCTTTGAAAACCCGTCCCCGGTGGTTGTAGCTCTGGAACTGGTCAAAGCTCGCGCAGGCTGGCGCCAGCAGAACGATGTCCCCCGGTTGCGCCACTGCGGACGCCCGGCGGATCGCATTCTCCAGGGTCTCGGCGTGCACGATCTCCGCGGCTCCCTTGATGTGGGACTCGATCTTCTCCGCCGCTGCCCCGATCGTGTACACGCGCTTCACCCGCTGCCGCAGCAGGTCATTCAGCACGGTGTAGTCGCTGCCTTTGTCCTTACCGCCCAGGATCAGGTGAATGTTCTTCGAGAATGACTCCAGCGCCTTGATGGTCGCGTCGACGTTCGTAGCCTTCGAGTCGTTGTAGTACTCGACGCCTTTCACCGTGGCTACATACTCCAGCCGATGCTCGACCGCCTTGAAGTTGTGCACGGCCTGGCGGATTTTTGCCGGCGCGCAGCCCATTAAAGCGCCGGCGCAGATCGCCGCCAGCACGTTCTCCACGTTGTGCGCGCCCTTCAGCGGAATCTCGCTGACCAGCATGACCTCGCGCTGGGATTGCCCGTCGCGGAACACGATCTGTCCGTCTTTCACCCACGTCCCGCGCTGCACTTCCTTCTTCCGGCTGAACCAGAACACTTGTCCCTTGGTTCGATCTCGCAGCGTTCGGCAGGTCTCATCATCTTCGTTCAGCACCGCTAAGTCGGAGGCCTGCTGGTTTTCGAAAATCCGCGCCTTGGCCTCGACGTAGGCTTGGAACGTGCGATGGCGGTCCAGGTGATCAGGCGTAATGTTGAGAATGACCGCGACCTTTGGGCGAAAGGTGTCAATCGTCTCCAACTGGAAGCTCGAGACCTCGAGCACGACCGAGGTCTCCGGCGTAGCCCGGCCAACCAGCGAAATAGCGGGAGTCCCGATGTTCCCGCCGACCAACGTAGGAATCCCGCCCCTCGCGAGCACCTCGCCCGCCAGCGTTGTGGTCGTCGTCTTTCCGTTCGAGCCCGTGATTGCAACGATCGGCCCGGGAATATGCCGTGTGGCCAACTCGATTTCGCCGATCACCGGTTCCCCGGATGCCCGCGCCTGCAGCAGAGGCGGCGCATCGAAAGGCACACCCGGACTGACCACGATCAAATCCTGTCCACGAAACGTGCGCTCGCCATGCCCGCCGGTCTCAACCGTAATTCCATGGTCAAGGAGTAGAGGAATCTCATCGCGCAACTGGTCGGGAGACTTGGTGTCGGAAACCGTCACCCGTGCCCCGTGCTCCTTCAGAAACAACGCCGAAGCCACGCCCGATTTCCCGAGCCCCACCACCAGCACGCGTTTGTCGTTGAGTTCCACGTGGAAATCAATTTTTACCACACAGACACAGGGACACAGAGAAGCCCTAAAGGTTTTCTCCGTGCCTCCGTGTCTCCGAGGTGAAATTGATCTTCTACCGCAGCTTCAGCGTCGTCAGGGCAAACAGGGCAAATACCAACGACGCGATCCAGAAGCGCACGATCACCTTCGACTCCGACCAGCCCAACAGCTCGAAGTGGTGATGAATCGGGGCCATCTTGAAGATGCGTTTCTTGCGCATCTTGTACGACGCCACCTGCAGTATTACCGAGAGAGCTTCAATCACGAACACGCCGCCGATGAAAGGCAGCAGCAGTTCCTGCTTGATCATGACGGCGATGGTCCCGATCGCTCCACCCAGAGCCAGCGACCCCACATCGCCCATGAAGACTTCTGCTGGATGCGCGTTATACCAAAGAAAGCCGATCGCCGACCCAACCATCGCGCCGCAGAAGATGGTGAGTTCCCCAACCTGCGGCATATGAGGCAATCCTAGATAGGTAGCGAACGCCGCGTGGCCGCTCACATAGGTCAAAACCGTCAGGGCTCCCGCCGCAATCACGGTGCAGCCAATCGCCAGTCCATCCAGGCCGTCCGTGAGATTCACGGCGTTGCTCGACCCAACGATCACAATGCAGACGAAGATCACAAAAGGAATGAATGCGGGCCACCAGAAGTGCCGCATGTGCGCCCAGTGCTTAATCACCAAGTCGGGCCGAAATGTTTTCAAGAAGGGAACTACGAGCTTTGTGGAATATTGCCCTTTCGCCTGCAACCAAATCAGCACGCCGGCAATGATCAGGCTGGTGAGGATTTGGAAACCCAGCTTGGCGCGCGCCGTCAGGCCCAGGTTGCGCCGCTTCACTACCTTTATATAGTCATCGGTGAACCCGATGGCTGCGAACGCACACGTCGCGCCCACCGCCAGCCAGACAAACGCGTTCGTCAGATCGGCCCAAAGAAGTGTCGGCACCACGATGGCGATCGCAATCAGCAATCCACCCATCGTGGGCGTCCCCGCTTTTTTCTGGTGCTCCTTCGGGCCTTCTTCCCGAATGTATTGGCCGATCTGAAATTCGCGCAGGCGATTGATGACCGCCGGCCCGACAATTAACCCAGTAAAGAGCGCCGTTAGGCTAGCGAACGCGGTGCGAAACGTGAGGTAACGGAAAATGCGGAACGGCGGGAAATAGTGGTAGAGCTTGACGAACAGCAGCCAGTAAAGCAATCAGCCTCCGAGATTCAGTCGTCGGTCTTCAGTCGTCGGTCGTCGGCCAATCACAAGCTAACGACTACCCGCGCATCTCGCGCCACTGCTCCAAGGCTTTCTCCAGCTTCACCCCGCGCGAAGCCTTGAGCAGCACCACGTCGCCATCCCGCGCTTCCCTTGCCAGCCACTCGCCGGCTGCCTCGGGAGTTGCCACGAACTCCGCGCGCAGGCCCCGGGCCTGGGCCGCGTCGACGATATGCTGCGCGAGTCCGCGTACCCCAATGAGCACATCAATTTTCTTCTCCGCAATGTGCGCGCCCGATGCGCAATGCAGTTGCTCTGCCGCGAGGCCTAGTTCCAGCATCTCCCCGGCCACGACGATCCGTCGTTTTGCCGGCATCGCCGCCAGGGCATCGACCATGGATTGCAAAGCTTTCGGATTCGAATTGTAGCAATCGTTGATCACGCGGATGTTGCCGATCTGGACGACCTGTCCGCGCTTATCGGCCGCCTGCAGGGAAGCCAGGGCCGCGGCGGCATCATGCAGCTTGATGCCGCGATCCAGTCCCACCGCGATAGCCGCCAGCGCATTGGTGATGTTGTGCCCACCCACGAGTGGAAGCGTGACCTTCTCGCGCGACCCATCGACTGCGACATCGAACGCCGACCCATCCGCTCCGCGCGCTTGAATGTTCTCCGCGCGCACGTCCGCCGAGGCCCGCGTCCCGTAAAGCAGAACCTTTCCCTTGAAGTCGCGCCCGAACTGCGAGACGTAGTCATCATCCGCGTTCAGCACCGCGGTTCCACCCGCAGGCAGCGACTCGATCAGTTCGTATTTTGCCCGTGCGATGCCCGCGATGGAATCGAAGTATTCCAGGTGTACCGGCGCCACTATGGTCACCACGCCAATTTCCGGCTGCGCGATCTTCGCCAGCGCAGAAATCTCGCCCGCGTGCGACATGCCCATCTCGATGACCGCAATCTCCTGCTCGGGCTCGAGCTTCAGCAGCATGAGCGGCAGTCCGAAGTGGTTGTTCAGGTTGCCTTCCGACTTCATCGCTCGGTATCGCGAAGCCAGCACGTGCGCGATCGCATCCTTAGTAGTCGTCTTGCCGGCCGAACCGGTCACTCCGACCACCGGCTTTCCCCACAGTCGCCGCACGGCCGTGGCGAGACTCTGCAAGGCCACCAGCGTGTCGTCCACCGCCAGCAGGCAGGTCTTCACCGAGAAGCGCGCGAGCTGATCTTTACGCACAACGGCCGACACTGCCCCGTTCTCCAGCGCCTGGTGCACGAAGTCGTGCCCATCGAGCCTCTCGCCTTTGACCGCGAAAAACAGCTCCCCAGGGCGTATCGTGCGCGAGTCGATCGAATATCCCTGCGCGACTTCCTTCAACTCGCACTCCCCGGTCGCGCCCAGGAACTCCTCGATCTTGGAAAGGGGCAGTTTCATTTCGTGCGTCCCGCGGCCTTGGCAGCCTGGCACTCGTAGCCCGCCCCACCGAGCACGGTCCGGCAGACCTGCACATCGTCAAAGGGAATGGTTCCCTCGCGCGAGACTTGTACCTTTTCGTGTCCTTTGCCGGCCACCAGCACGATATCGCCTGGCCGAGCCTCCGCGATCGCCAGCGAGATGGCCGTTGTCCGGTCCGGTTCCATCGCGTACTTCACGCCGGAACGCTGCAGCCCCACGACCGCGTCATTCATGATCGCCAGCGGGTCTTCGCTGCGAGGATTGTCCGAGGTCAGGACGACAAAATCACTTCCTCGCCCCGCCGCCTCGCCCATCAAGGGACGCTTGGCGCGGTCACGGTCCCCCCCACAGCCGAAAACAGTGATCACCCGACCCTTCAGCCCTGCCTGCGTCACGAATTCGCGCGCCAGGGCAGTCAGGTTCCGCAAAGCGTCGTCGGTGTGCGCGTAGTCGACCACGACAGTGAATGGCTGACCGCAATCTACGCGCTCGAAGCGCCCCGGAACGCGCGTCACTGCCGCGATACCCGTGGCAATCTGTTTCGGCGAGCATTCTCGCGCCAGCGCCGCCCCGGCCGCCGCCAGGATATTGAAGACGTTCACGCGGCCAATCAGGGGAGAAAACACGGCCACCATTCCCGCTGGAGTTACCAGGTCAAACCGCGTCCCCTGCGAGCGGATCTGCACATTCTCCGCGTGCAGGTCTCCCCCTGACCATCCGTAGGTGATGACTCGCGTGCCGCCTTTTTTGCTGGCGACTGCCAACTTCTGTCCGTACTCCTCATCGCCGTTGATCACGGCTGCACGAGGAGCCTCCGTTCCGCAGCCCGCGAACAGAATCTGCTTGGCCGCGAAGTACTCCTCCATGCTGTGGTGGTAATCAAGGTGATCGCGCGTAAGATTCGTGAATACCGCAACATCGAAGGGAATCGCAAACACCCGTTGCTGCGCCAGCGCGTGCGACGAAACCTCCATCACCGCTTCCGCGGCTCCGTAAGCAAGGCCTTCCGCGAGCATCTGGTTCAGTTCCAGCGACTCAGGCGTGGTATGGGGCGCGGGCAGAACTTTCCCGGCCACGTGATACTCGATGGTGCCGACCAGCACCGCTTTTCGTCCGGCCGCTGCCAGGATTGACTCCAGAAGAAAAGCGGTTGTGCTTTTGCCGTTCGTGCCCGTGATTCCAGAAAGGGCCAGTCGTTCCGCGGGGCGCTTATAGAAATTGGCGCTCAAACGCCCGAGCGCCCGCCGCCCCTGGCTCACTTGTGCCCAAGCGACATTCTTCCGCGGCAACTCACTCGGGGAATCGGTGGTGATCGCGACTGCCCCCGCTGTAATGGCCCGATCGATGAACCGATTTCCGTCGCTGGTCTCGCCGCGCATGGCGACGAACACGAACCCCGGCTTCACCCGCCGCGAGTCGTAAGCCACTCCGGTGACACCGGGATTGCCGGAGCGGGACAGAACCTCCGCGCCCTCCAGTACTTGCTCGAAGTTCATTGGGGTGATTTTAGTGTACGCTGCCCGCGCATTATGGCGGGTGTGGAATCGTGCTTCGCAGCCGCGATTTGTCGCCCAGCCGCCTATCGGCCGAATCGCACGACTACCGTGGTCCCGCTGGCCACGTGCGTCCCCGGTGCCGGCGACTGCTCGCGCGCAATCCCGCTGCCCACCGGATTCAGCTCCAGCCCACTGTCCTGCGCGGTCTCGAGCGCGCTGCGAATGCTCTTACCGAGGAAAGACGGAACCTCGATCCCGCCCTGCTCGACTTCCAGCACGACGGTGCCGGTTGACGGAGGCTGAGGCGATGGCTCGGCAGAAGCGGCTGCTGGGTTCGAAGGCTGCGCCTTCGAAGCGGCGACCGGTTCCCGCTCCCGCAGCGCCGCAGGAACAATGGGTCCCTGCGAAGCCGATGGCTTTCTCGGAGCCGGGGGAAGGGAAGGCGCATCCGCCATAGGGCCATCCGAAAGTTCCAGCGCCGCCCCCAGATGGTCGGGCGAGTTCTCGTCCAGATCGGAATCCGTCACCCGGTTCTGCGCCAGCCAGACCTGGCGATTCGGCGGCAGCGCCACATCGTGCGGAACATGCATATACTCAAGGACCTGCTGCGCGATTCTCTGGAACACCGGCGCAGCCACCTGCCCGCCCTGGTGGAGTCCGACAGCGGAATCAAGAATCACCGCCACCGTGATCGCCGGATTATTGATCGGAGCGAATCCGGCGAACGATCCCACATACTTTGTGCGTGAATATGCACCTGTGTCGGGATCCACTTTTTGCGCCGTTCCAGTTTTTCCCGCCGCGCTGTAGCCCTCGAGAACCGCTTTCCGCCCTGTGCCGTGGAGCACCACTCCGCGCATCATCTGCCGCATCTGCGCCGCAGTCATCGGCGAAATCACGCGCCGTTCCTGCTGCGGGTGAAAGACGACGGTCTGGGGCGCGCTCTCCGGCTGCGTCGTGGTCGCGACGATCCGCGGCGCGACCCACACCCCATCATTCGCGAACGTCGAAATCATGGCCGCAAGTTGCAGTGCCGAAACGCCGATCTCCTGCCCCATCGAGATCGCGCCGATCGAGACCTTCGACCATTTCTCCACGGGCTTGGTCATGCCCCGCGTCTCCCCCGGCAATTCAATGCCGGTCTGCTGTCCAAACCCGTAGGCGCGAATGTATTTGTAAAAGCGGTCTTCCCCAAGGCGGAGCGCAATCTTGATCGCCCCCACATCGCTCGACTCCGCCAGCACATCCGCCACCGAGAGCACGCCGTGCGGCTTGCTGTCGCGGATGCGCATGCCGTTGATCACGATCGATCCCATCTGGCAGTCGAACAGCTCGTCCGGCCGCGTGAGCTTCTCTTCCAGCGCCGCCGAAATCGTGACCAGCTTGAAGGTCGAGCCGGGTTCGTAGATGTCGCTAACCGCGCGATTCTTGAGAGCTTCGTTGCGGATCTCTTTCTTGACGTTGGGGTTGAAATTGGGCCGGTTCGCGAGCGCAAGAATCTCGCCCGTGTGCGGATTCTCCACAATCACGGTGCCCGCGATCGCGTGCGTGTCCTTGATGGCTTGCTCCAGTTCGCGCTCGGCGATGTACTGAATCTTCTCGTCGACCGTGAGCACGACGTTGCTGCCGGCTTCCGGCTGCTTCTCGATGCGCGCGAACCACTTCTTGCGCGCGTCCACCGAGATCTGCATTCGACCGGGTTGGCCACTGAGCTGGTCGTTGTACCCGCGCTCGATGCCGCTCAGCCCATCATCATCGGTGCCCACATACCCCAGGACCTGTGCCGCCAACTCCCGCTTGGGGTAGAAACGCTTCGATTCCTTCTGGAAATGGATCCCCTGCAGGTTGAGAGACCGGATACGTTCGATGACATCCGCATTCCCCTTGCGAGCCACCCAGCAGAAAGTCTTGTGCGCACGGCAGTCCGCCAGTATCAGGCGCGGATCTTCTCCGGTGATACGGGTAATCAGGGAAATCGCGGTAGGAAGATCAGGGACCTCGCTGGGGACGGCGAAAGCCGAATCAACCATGATCGACATGGCCAGCTCGTTCCCCTGGCGGTCATAAATGATTCCACGCTTCGCCGAAACATTTACCGAGCGCTGCTGCTGGTGCTCGGCCCGCTGCTCGAAATCGCCGTAGCGGAAGATCTGCAGGTACACCAGCCGCAGGCAAATGACGGCAAACCAAAACAGGAACAGTCCGCCCAGAAGATAGAGTCGATGATTGGCGGCGCTGAGCTTGTTCGCTGGCAAAGTGATGCGTCCGTACTACGAAAAAGCAAGCATTTAGCATTTGGCAATTCGCATTTGGCCTGTAACCCTGCCACCCAGCCTTGCTTTGGCTAAATGCTAACTGTTAAGTGCCGAGTGCTCTCTAGACAAACATGGCGGCTCACCGGGTTCCGGAGGGCCGCCAATACACGTTCACAGGGAGGGCTTAAGCTTGTTCATGCTGGGAGTTCACGCTGCCAATCAGAGTGCTCTCCTGCTACCCGTTTCAGCGGACAGAAACGTCCGCCCTACACTAGCGAACCGAGATCACCGAAATCGGCGTCACGCTCGCCATCACTGGGGCACCACCGTCGGTAGCGGTATCCATCTGCATCACTTGCCCCGCCAGCGGAGACTGCAGTCCCAGCCTGCGTGCCATTACGTCAATGCGCTCGGGGTTGCGCAGGGAAGCGTCTTCCAGGCGCAGCTCGCGGTTCATCTCCACCATGCCATCGCGATGGATCTTCAGCGACTCGATCTGGTAACCGTATTCGATGGCCTTGAAATGCTGCCAGGCATAGGTCATCACTAGCAGGAACAGGCAGCCGAGGGCCAGCGCGAATTGCCGCATTTCACGGCTGCGGCGAGGGTCTTCTACTTTCACCAGGCGCGAGTTGTCGATCGCCTTGTTGAAGTAAATTTCGGGCGTGCCCATCCAAAACGACTGACGGCGCGCGGGAACCGGCATTTGTGGGGCGGCCATGGTTGCCATTTAAGCGACTCCGAGCAGGTCGACTTCGGCCAGTACGGGCGTGTGCACGCTCACGTACCAGCGCTCCAGTTCGTTGTCCTCGTCCGCGTTGCGCATGCGGGCTTCAGTTCGTTCCACTGTCGCAATCAATTCGTTGATCAGCATTCCCGAATACATGGCCCTGACTCCTGTTTTCGTAATTCTTCCGGAACGGCATCGAAAGACTTGGATCCTGTTCTTTGCCCTTTCAAACAGAGGCGCTGCTGCCCCGGAAACCTTGCCCCGGCACGCCTTCCCTGGTGCGTGCCGGGTTTTCCTTCACCCACAATCTTCCCCAACGCAAGAGCGGTCACGCTGGGGCCCCCGATGGGTTCTTCGGGGGAAAAGCCTTCCGCATTCTGCCTTTCGCATTCAGCACTCCGCATTCAGTCTCCAGCATTGCCTTCGAATGGCGGAATGCTGGCTGCCGAGTGCTGATTGCCTACTTAAACCCTTTCCGCCGCTCGCAGTTTCGCGCTGCGTGCCCGCGGATTGCGATCGATCTCTGCTTCGCTCGCCGTCACCGGCTTCTTGGTCAGTACCCGGTACCAGCCCTGCTTCGCTCCCTCGCGGAGCGCATCTTTCACGATGCGGTCCTCGAGCGAGTGAAAACTGATGACGACCAGGCGTCCGCCGCCCGGCTTCAGCAACTGCGGGGCGATGCGCATCAGCTCCCGCAGGTCATCAAGTTCATGGTTTACGAAGATTCGGAGAGCCTGAAAGGTGCGCGTCGCGGGATGAATCCTTCTTTCTGCCTGATTCATTGGCCGGGCCGCGGCTGAAACGATTTCCGCAAGTTGCGCGGTTGTGCGTATCGGCCGCGACCGGACAATGGCTCTGGCGATTCTCCGCGACCTCCTTTCCTCACCGAATTCGTAAATCAGGTTGGCGAGTGTGACCTCGTCGACCCGATTTACCACTTGTTCGGCGGTCTCGCCGGACTGCGTATTCATACGCATGTCCAGCGGTCCATCCGCCTGAAAACTGAATCCGCGCGCAGCGTCGTCAAGCTGCAAGCTGCTGACGCCGAGATCGGCCAGCAAACCGTCGACGCGAACGTCGTTGGCTAAGGCTGCAAACGACCCGTGGCGCAACTCAATTGGCGGCCAGTCTGCTTGTTCATCCCCTGCCGTCAGCAACTGATCGGTGTGTGTGCCAATGACCAACGACGAACGACCAAGGACTGCCTTTACCTTCTCGAGCGCCGCCCGGTCCTTATCGACCCCAATCAAACGTCCCGCTGCGCCGAGGCGTTTTGCGATTTCGTAACTGTGCCCGCCCAGGCCCACCGTGGCGTCGATATACGTTCCACCGCGCCGGATGTTTAGAAAATCGATCGCTTCTTTTAAAAGAACCGGTACATGGCCAGCCTTGCCACCATGCCCCCGCTCGGGGGTGTTTACTCCAGAACCCTCGTCCACTAGATGCCCAGGCCGTCGAGCGTCTTCTCATCATCCTCGGTGAATTGCTCGGTCTCGATCTCCTGCTGCAACGCTTCCAGGTTGCGAACTTCCAGGTAGGTCAGGTTGCCCAGCACCGCAACCTCTCCCTTGATCGCCGCGTTCTCGCGCAGCAACTGCGGAATCAGCAACCGGCCCTGACCATCCATCTCGACCTGCTGTCCCCAGTAGTTCGCCCGGGTGAGGAACTTCTTCTTCGTGGGATTGAAAGTGGAGAGTCCGGCCAGTTTTTGCTCGATCCGCTCCCATTCCTCGAAGGGATATATCTGGGCAACTTTCCCGTCTAAACTTGTGATGTAGAATTGCGTCCCGTATTTCTCGTCGATCACCCGCTTGAACTCGGCCGGGACCTTTAAACGGCCTTTGTCGTCGACGCGAGTTGGATGATTGCCGCGAAACATGTCGTAACCTGCCCGTGCGGGGGCTTCCGAACCGCTTGGCAGTTGCCAGTACAGCAACCAGGGAGGAGGTAAAAGCGATGTCCAAAGGGGTCATTTCCGGTTCGTTCGGGCTCTGTTTGGGGGTGTCAGCCTTAAATTCCACTGGCGCCTCAACTTGCAAGACTTTGGCCCACGACCTCTACTGCTTCGACCACTTTGTACCACTTTTGACCACATCCTACGCCTAAATGGTTTGTTGTCAATCACAAACTTGAAGGTTATGGGGGTCTTAGAAGTGCCTTCCGGAAAAGCGCCAAGTCTTGTGCATAACCCAACTAGTGACTACAAGATGTTGGGTTTACGTCAGTGATTCTTTCGGTAATTCTTCGCCTGCTTTTTTCTTGCCTTCAGAAAAATTCTGTGGATAACGAACCGTCTGCGACGAAATGCTTGCATGCATGATCAAGGTCTTCAGGTTTGAAGATTGGGTCGCGTTTGCTGTTGACCGCGTTTTTCTTTTCTTTGCCGATCCACGAAATCTTCCTCACCTCATGCCGCCCATGACCAGCACGCGAATCGATCGACTGCGACGGGTCGCGCCTGCGCCGTTACCCGGCCCGTTGCCAGATTGCGTACCTCAACTCGCCGGTGTCGGCACAAGGATCGACACTTCGTTCCGCGCGCTTCCTTATCTACCCTTCCGCGCGCGCTGGCTTGGCTGCGTCACACGAGTCCGAATGGAACGATCACTTCAAGACATCCAGGTGCGCGGTCCGTTCCGCACTTGGCATCACCGGCATGAGATCACCGCCGACACTCGCGATGGTCGAGGGGACGATCGTGCGCGACAACATCGAATGTGAGCTAGGGTTCGGAATACTCGGCGAGATCGGCGTGCGGGTGCTTCTACCCGCTCGGTTGAAGAGCACGTTCAGATACCGCCAACGTGCGCTGGCGCAGTTGCTAGCTTCGTCATGAGCCTGTCAGCGGCGCGGAACAGAGAATAAGATCAGCAAGAAAAGGAAGACCCTGCCGCCAGGGCTTGCAAATTGAGGTGCTGTAACGCCTCAGGCGGGCTCTACTTCAACGTTTTCAGTTTTTCGGATTTTTGCCTGGCTTCTTCAGCTTCCTTCACCAGGCCCTTGGCGCGGTAGGCCTCGGCCAGGTGGGCCTCGGTATCCGCATCGTCTCCCGCTTTCTCCTGCTGCGTGAGGAAAGCGCTGATGGCCGCGTCATAGTTCTGGAGTTCCGCTTGCGAGAGACCCATCCGGTAATAGACCGAATCCAGGTTGGGTTGCAATCGCGCCGCCCGCTTGTACTCCTCAATTGCCGCGGAGTTATTCTGTTCCGCGGCCAGCGCCATCCCAAGTCCAAGATGTGCGTAGCCGTCGTTGCCGTCGGACCTTAAGAGCCGGGTAAAGACCTCTTTCGCCTCAAGCACACGCTTCTGATTCAGATAAACGATGCCTAGTTCATATCGGGCGCCGTCGTGTCCCGGCTGCAGTTCGAGTACACGCTTTAATTCGGTTTCGGCGCGGTCATATTGCTTTTGCTCGAAGTATGCGTGGGCCAGCCCAAAATGAGCGGGAACATAGTCTGGATGCTGCCGGATCGCCGTGTTCAATTCCGCGATTGCCTGCGAGGTCTTGCCTGCCTCGAGCAAATCATCGCCCCGGGCAGCATGAATCAGGTAAGTCCGCGAGTTGTGCAGCCACGCGCCACTGCCAAGCACGATGAGTCCTACCGCCGCGAGTATGGCGAGGCGGGGGAACACTTCGCGTCCCGGAGCGAAGCGCGCGATCAGCGCACCGAAGAGCAGTCCGGTGATCAGGCCTCCGATGTGGGCGGCATTGTCGGTTAACCCCGACATTGCCCCGAGCACAAGGTTGTATGCCGCAAACAGCAGCACGCTACGCAGCCGCGCCCGCACGGCAAACAGCGGCGCGGAAAACTCGCCGAGGTAGTGCGAAGCAATCAACGCACCAACAATCCCGAAGATCGCGCCCGACGCGCCTACGCTGGTTCCTACGGGGTGCCACCACACGCTGGTCAGGCTTGCCCCGACGCCGTTGATCAAATAGACGGCGGCGAAGGTCCAGTGTCCGTACAGCGCCTCGCACATCGCGCCAGGATCCCACAGGCACCACAGGTTGAAGAGGATGTGCAGTGGGCCGCCATGCACAAACACGCACGTGAGCAGCCGCCATTCCTGTCCG
>Ga0306921_10000495_pt1 | contig 34772 bp, 35 predicted proteins | sample sta12Cox44000080_FD_203760 | JGI IMG/M metagenome (GOLD analysis project Ga0306921, IMG submission 203760) | Lab enrichment of tropical soil microbial communities from Luquillo Experimental Forest, Puerto Rico - statoxic.12C.oxic.44.000.080 (v2)... | ecosystem: Environmental > Terrestrial >... | reverse complement strand
GCGCGAGCGCGGAGGAGTGTCTCGACCTCGAGGCGACGCACCACGTCCACACCGGGCTCACCGAGGACCACCGCGACGCCGCGAAGGCGTTCGTGGAGAAGCGGACGCCGGTGTTCAAGGGGCGCTAGGCACGCGATCGACGTCGCGCGCCGCCGGGCGCGGCCCCAGGACCTGCTCGAGCTGCTGATCGGCCAGGGTCTCCTCCTTCAGCAGCGCCTCGGCGAGCGCATCGAGCTGGTCGCGCGAGCGCTCGATCAGCGCGCGCACGCCCGACTGGCGGCTCGCGAGCAGCTGCTCCACCTCGCGGTCGACCCGCGCGGCGGTCGCCTCGCTGTAGTCGCGCCCCTGCGACAGCTGATAGCCGAGGAACGGGTGCTCCTCGTCGGCCTGGAACGCGAGCGGGCCGAGCCCGCCCATGCCCCAGCGCGTGACCATGCGGCGCGCGAGCTGAGTGGCCTGCACGAGGTCGTTCTCGGCGCCGGTGGTGACGTCGCCCATCACCAGGGACTCGGCCTCGCGGCCCGCGAGCATGACGTCGAGCCGGGCCAGGAGGTCGGTCTTGCTCATGTTGTAGCGCTCCTCGACCGGAAGCTGCTCGGTCACGCCGAGTGCGCGGCCGTGCGGCACGATTGTCACCTTGCGCACGGGGTCGGCTGCCGGAGTGAGCCACGCCACCAGGGCGTGCCCGCCCTCGTGGTAGGCGATCACGCGGCGGTCGCGCGGCGACAGCACCGTGCTGCGCTCCGCGCCGAGCACGATCTTGTCCCAGGCGCGGTCGAAGTCCTCCATCGTCACCGCGGTGCGGTCGCGGCGCGCGGCGCCGAGCGCAGCCTCGTTGCACAGGTTCGCGAGGTCCGCGCCCGAGAGGCCCATCGCCGTGCGCGCCATGCGCTCCAGGTCGACGTCCGGCGCGAGCTGGAGGTGGCGCGTGTGGATGCGCAGGATGCCGAGCCGCCCCTTCCAGTCGGGCAGAGGAACCACCACCTGCCGGTCGAACCGGCCCGGACGGAGCAGCGCGGGGTCGAGCACGTCGGGACGGTTGGTGGCGGCCAGGATGATCACCTCCTGGCGCGCGTCGAAGCCGTCCATCTCGACCAAGAGCTGGTTCAGCGTCTGCTCGCGCTCGTCGTTCACCTGGCCCACGCCCGCGCCGCGGCGCCGGCCGACCGCATCGAGCTCGTCGATGAACACGATCGAGGGCTCGGCGGCCTTCGCCTGCACGAACAGATCGCGTACCCGGCTCGCGCCGACGCCGACGAACATCTCCACGAACTCCGAGCCGCTGATGCTGAAGAACGGAACGGCCGCCTCGCCCGCAACCGCGCGCGCGAGCAAGGTCTTGCCGGTGCCGGGAGGCCCCACCAAGAGCACGCCGCGCGGGATGTGCGCGCCGATCTGCAGATACTTCTGCGGACGGCGCAGGAAGTCGACGACCTCCGCGAGGTCGGCCTTCGCCTCGTCGGCGCCCGCGACCTCGTTGAACGTGACCTTCGGCCGGTCTGCCTCGTAGCGCCGCGCGCGGTTCCGCGCGAAGCCGAACATCCCGGCCTGGTTGCGCGCGGCCTGGCGTCCCATCCAGACCAGGAGGCCCAGCGTCAGGAGGATCGGCAGGATGCTGGTCAGGAGCAGTCCCAGCCACGGCGCCGCCGGACTCTCCACCTCGATCGTGACGCGGTGCGCTTCCAAGAGCGGCACGAGACCCGCGTCGCCGACCGAGCTCGGGAAGGTGGTGTGGAACGTCTTCTGCGGGGCCGCCGCGGCGGGCGCTTTTTCCCCGTTCGCCGCGTGCTCCGGCGGGGGCCAGACCAGGGGCTTGTCGAGCGAGCCCTGGATCTCGTCGCCGACGATGTGAACCTTCGCCACGTTGCCGTCGCGGACCTGCGCGAGAAACTCGCTGTAGGGCAGCTCGAGCTGCGCTGCGGGCCGGAACAGGAAGGCCCACACGTTCCAGCCGACGAGCGCGACCAGGATCAGCCACGAGATCAGCGGGATCTTGGGAGCGGGCTCCGGTGCCTTGGGAGGCGTGGGGCGCGGCGTGCGCGGGGGCTTCGGGGCCGGGGGTTGGCTCATCGACTCAGCGACTCTCCGTCAGGCCCCCCGCTGCGCAATCCTAGGGCGCCCCTCCCGCTCCCGCACGGCCTTTCCAGGTCGCTCCCTCGTTGCGCCAGTGGCGGCGCGCGGAGTCGAAGGTCATCGCGGCATAGAGCAGGCCCGCGGCGGGGAGTGCCAGCGCCAGCCAGGCCGAGCGCCGGTAGAGCGCGAGCGTGGGCACGAACGACGCGGCCTGCAGCATCCACGCCGCAGCGCCGAACACGCCGGCCGCATGGCTGCCGGCGAAGAGCCAGGCGAGGACGGCCAGCGGCGGCACGAGATAGAGCAGCGCGAGCCCCGCGAGCGTGCCCGCGAGCAGGGCAGGCGAGTGACGCAGCTGTGTGTAGGCGCTGCGCGCCACCATCCGCCAGACGTCGCCGACGCCGCCGTAGGGGCGGATCGATTCCTCCTGGTCGGTCAGCCCCAGCCAGATGCCGCCGTTCGCCTTCACCGCGCGGCCCAGCGCGCAGTCGTCGATCACCTCGCCGCGCAGCGGGGTGATCCCGCCCGCGCGCGTCAGCGCGTCGCAGCGCACCAGCATGCAGCCGCCGGCCGCCGCGGCCACGCGCGAGCCCGGGTCGTTCACCAGCGGGAAGGGGTAGAGCTGCTGGAAGAAGTAGACGAACGCGGGCACCAGCAGCGCGTTCCAGCCCGCACCCGCGTCGAGCTTCACCATCAGCGAGACCAGGTCGAGCCGGTCGCTCTCGCCCTTCGCGACCAGCCGCGCGAGCGTGTCGGTCGCGTGCGCGACGTCGGCGTCGGTGAGCCACCACCAGTCTGCGCCGGCGGTGCGCCGCGCGGCGCGGATGCCGCTCTCCACCGCCCACATCTTCCCCACCCAGCCCTCGGGGCGCGGCTCGGTGCGCACGACGGAGAGCCGCGCGCCGTTCGGGTGCGCCGCGGCAACGTCGCGCGCCGCCGCTGCGGTCCCGTCGCTGCTCTCGTCGTCGACCAGCACGATGCGGAGCTCGCCCGCGTACTCCTGCGCGAGGAGCGTGCGCAGCGTGCGCGCGATCAGCTCTGCCTCGTCGCGCGCGGGCACCACCGCGACGACGCGCGGCCAGGAGGCCGGGGCCGGCGCGCGGCCCTCCAGCCGCACCTCACCGGTCCAGTAGCGGCCCCGCGCGAACACCAGCGCGAGCCAGGCCGCGAACGAGACCAGTGCGAGCGCCCCCAGCGGCGTCATGTGCAGGATTGAAACACGTTATAATCCCGCCTTCGACGGGAGGTGCGCATGCACACCGAGCTGTGCGACCGGCTGGGCATCGAGTTTCCGATCTTCGCATTCACGCACTGCCGCGACGTGGTCGCGGCGGTGTCGCAGGCCGGCGGGTTCGGCGTGCTGGGCGCGGTCGGGTTCTCGCCCGAGCAGCTGGAGGTCGCGTGCCGCTGGATCGACGAGCAGGTCGGCGACAAGCCGTACGGCGTCGACCTGGTGATCCCGCAGAAGTACGAGGGCATGGGCGAGGTCGACCCCGCGAAGCTCGAGCAGCACCTGCGCGAGCTCGTGCCCGCGCGACACCGCGAGTTCGCCGCCAAGCTCCTGGCGGACCACGGCGTGCCCGAGCTGCCGCCCGAGAACCGCGCGCGCGAGCTGCTGGGCTGGACCGCCGCGACCGCGGCGCCCCAGGTCGAGGTCGCCCTCACGCACGACAAGGTGCGGCTGATCGCGAATGCCCTGGGCACGCCGCCCAAGGACGTGATCGAGCTCGTGCACTCGAAGGGCCGGCTGTTCGCCGCGCTGTGCGGGCGCGTGCACCAGGCCGTGCGCCACAAGCAGGCGGGGATCGACATCGTGATCGCCCAGGGCACCGAGGGCGGCGGGCACACCGGCGAGATCGGCAGCGTCGTGCTCTGGCCGCAGGTGATCGACGCGGTCGCGCCGCTGCCCGTGCTCGCGGCCGGCGGCATCGGCACTGGCCGGCAGATCGCGGCGGCGCTCGCGATGGGTGCGCAGGGCGTGTGGACGGGCTCGCTCTGGCTCACCGTCGAGGAAGCCGAGGCGGAGCCGGCGCAGATCGACTCGTACCTGCGCGCGACCAGCGAAGACACCGTGCGCTCGCGCTCCTGGACCGGGAAGCCCTGCCGCATGCTGAAGAACGACTGGACCGAGGCGTGGGCGCAGCCCGACTCGCCCGAGCCGCTGGGCATGCCGCTGCAGGGCATGGTGACCATGGACGCGATCGCGCGCACCAGTCGCTACGCCGCGTCGGGACAGGCGCAGCGCGTCGCCTTCAACCCCGTCGGTCAGACCGTGGGGCTGATGAAGGAGATCCGCTCCTGCCGCGAGGTGATCTACGACCTCGTCGAGGACTACGTCACGGCGAGCGAGCGACTGGCGGGGCTGGTTCCCCGTTAGCAAGCCGGAAGGGAGCGCTCGGACCTACTTCTTCTTCGCCGAGCTCTTCGCCGGGACGATGTCGGTCGCGGTCATCTTGTAGTGGATCGTGACCTTGTCGCCGGCCTTCACTCCCGGGTCCTTCGTCGACGCGTCCTTGGCCAGGGTCCAATTGTCCTTGCCCTTCTTCACCACGATCGAGTCACTCGACACGGACACGACGGGACCGGTGACCTGGTAGGTCTTCATCTCGTCGGCCACGGCCGCGCTGGCCAGCAAGAGAGCCCCCGACAGGAAGGCGAACGCTCGCTTCGACATCTCTCTCTCCCTCTTCTGCGCGAAACGCGCAGCCACGATCGTACACGGTAGACTGCGGCGCATGAAGGCCATCGTCGTTTCGCGGACCGGCGGTCCGGAGGTGCTGGAGTGGCGCGACCGCGACCCGGGTGCGCCCGGCCCCGGCCAGGCGCGCATCGCGGTTCGTGCCGCAGGGGTGAACTACATCGACGTCTACTTTCGCACCGGGCTCTACCCGCGTCCGCTGCCGTTCGCCGCGGGCCTCGAGGGCGCGGGAGTGGTCGAGGCGCTCGGTCCCGACGTCCGCGGCCTCGCCGTCGGCGATCGGGTGGCCTGGGCTTCCGTGCCCGGCTCGTACGCACAGGCGGTGGTTGCGCCCGTGCAGGTGTTGGTGCGCGTCCCGGCGGGCGTCTCCGACGACGTCGCCGCCGCCGCGATGTTGCAGGGCATGACGGCGCACTACCTGTGCCGTGCGGCGTTCCCGGTGAAGTCGGGCGACACGGCGCTGGTCCACGCCGCCGCGGGCGGTGTGGGGCTCCTGCTGGTGCAGATGCTGCGCGGGCTCGGCGCGACGGTGATCGCGACCTGCTCGACGGCCGACAAGGAGAAACTCGCGCGCGAGGCGGGCGCGGCGCACGTGATCCGCTACAGCGAGGTCGAGTTCCAGCCCGAGGTGCGGCGCCTCACCGGCGGTCGCGGCGTGGACGCGGTCTACGACGCGGTCGGGCGCACCACCTTCGACGGCAGCCTGCGCTCGCTGCGCCCGCGCGGGATGCTGGTGCTCTATGGACAGTCGAGCGGCCCCGTGCCGCCCTTCGAGCTGCGCCAGCTCAACGACCTCGGCTCGCTCTTCCTCACCCGCCCGTCGCTCGCGCACTACACCGCGACGCGCGAAGAGCTCGAGCAGCGCGCGGGTGACGTGCTCGGCGCCATCGCCGCCGGGCGGCTCCACGTGAGAATCGGCGCGCGCTTCGCGATCGCCGACGCGGCTGCCGCCCACCGTGCGCTCGAGGGCCGCGCGACCACGGGCAAGGTGGTGCTGACGCCGTGACGCGCGCGGGGATCGCGCTCTGCGGCGCGATCCTCGCCGCCGCTCCGGCCGCGGCCGGGCCTTACGGGGCCGACAGCGTGCTCCCGGCGCTCGAGCTCCCGGACCAGCACGGAGAGCCGCACGCGCTCGACGAGTCGCTGCGCGCGCTGGTGTACTGCCGCGACATGGCGGCGAGCGACGTGGTGAAGCAGGCCGTGCTCGCGGCCGGGCCGACGCTGTTCGAGCGAAACCATTCGGTGTACGTCGTCGACCTCGCGGGGATGTCGTCGCTGGTGCGCCAGTGGTTCGCGCTGCCGGCGCTGCGGCGACGTCCCTACCGGCTGCTGGTCGACGCCGACGGCGCGAAGACCGCGGACTTCCCGGCGCGGGAGGGCCGGCCCACGCTGCTCGTGCTGGAGCATCTGCGCATCGCGCGGGTGGAGACGCCCGCCAGCGCCGAAGAGCTCGTCCGCCTGCTCGAGGCCGCTGCGCGCTAGAATCGCGGGAAAGAGATCGAGGGAGGGTCCGTGGCAGAGTTCGACCTCGTCATCTCCGGCGGGACCGTCGTCGACGGCACGCGCTTCCCTGCGTTCCGCGCCGACGTGGGCATCCGCGCAGGCCGCATCGCGAAGATCGGCCGCATCGCAAAGTCCAGCGCGGCGCGCGCCCTGGACGCGGATGGATGCGTGGTGGCGCCCGGCTTCGTCGACCTGCACACCCACTACGACGCGCAGATCCAGTGGGACCCGTGGTGCACGATCTCGGGCTGGCACGGCGTGACCTCGGTGGCGCTGGGCAACTGCGGCTTCGGCTTCGCGCCGGTGCGCGCGGCCGAGCGCGAGCGCGCGATGCTGACCATGTCGCGGCTCGAGGCGATCCCGCTCGCCTCGATGCGCGAAGGCATGCTCTGGGACTGGGAGACCTTCCCGCAGTGGATGTCGACGCTCGAGCGGATCCCGAAGGGCGTGAACTGCCTCTCCTACATGCCGCTCGCGCCGCTGATGATCTTCGCGATGGGGCTCGAGAACGCGAAAGAGCGACCCGCCACGGACGCGGAGATGGCGCGGATGCTGGCGCTGCTGGACGAGTCGATGGACGCGGGGGCGCTCGGCTGGTCGGCGCAGCGGACCGGCGCGCACTCGATCCAGGCGGACTTCGACGGCACGCCGATGGTGACCGATACCATGAGCGAGGGCGACCTGCTCGCGTTCGCGCGCGCGCTGGGTCGCCGCGGCGAGGGCTTCATCCAGCTCACCAACGCGACCGGCGACCTGCAGAAAGACTTGAAGCTGTGCGAGGACGTGGCCGTCGCCGCAGGGCGTCCGGTGCTGTTCAACGTGGTGCTCGCGGTGACCGAGCTGCCCTGGGTGCACCGGATGTTCGTGGCGTGGCTGGAGAGCTGTCATGCGCGGGGCATCCCGATGTTCGGCCAGGCGAACTCGATCCGCGCGCCGTTCCGCTTCACCTTCGAGGACTGGAACCTGTTCGACTCGGGCCCGGCCTGGAACCGCGCGCTGACCGGCACGCACGAGGAGAAGCTGCGCAAGCTCGCCGATCCCGAGCTGGTGCGCGCGATGGCCGCCGAGGCGGACGGCGGCATGCTGCAGACGCCGATCCTCGGCGGCCCGATCGCGGGTCACTTGTTCGAGGGCGCGACGAACGCGCCCCAGCTCGACCGTTGGATCGGCCGGACCGTGGGCGAGATCGCAGCGGAGCTCGGCATCCACCCGGTCGAAGCGGCGGTGCAGCTGTCGCTCGCGAGCGACCTCACGGCCGGGTTCCTGACCAAGAGCGCGACCAGCGACAACGCCGAGTTCGTGGGCGAGCTGCTCGCGTCGCCCTACGTGATCCCGGGCGTCTCCGACGGCGGCGCGCACACCAAGTTCCTGACCTCCGGCTCGTACACGACCGACACGCTGGCGTGGCTGGTGCGCGACGAGAAGCGCCTGACTCTGGAAGAGGCGCACTACAAGCTCTCGTACCTGCCGGCGCGCGCCGCCGGCTTCCGCGACCGCGGGGCGCTGGTCGAAGGCTGGCCCGCCGACGTCGTGGTCTACGAGCTCGCCAAGCTGCGGCGCGTGCCCGATTGGTGGGACTCGGAGATCGCCCACGACTTCCCCGGCGGCGAGTGGCGGCGCATCCAGCGCGCCGAGGGCTACCGCTTCACCCTGGTGAACGGCGAGATCACCTTCGAGGACGGCAAGTGCACCGGCGCCACGCCGGGGAAGCTGTTGCGACACGGCGCGGCGTAGCCCGGCTCAGCGGTGCGCGAGGTACTCGTCGAGCGCCGCGCGCACCGCGGCGGACATCTCCGCGATGCGCGGCTCGAGCGCGCGGAGCTTCTCGATCCCCGCCGCCGAGAAGTAGCGGTCGCGGTACTCGACCGGGTCGATCCAGCGCGCGGCGGAGTGCTCGGCGCTGAGCTCCACCTCCCCCTCGGCGCAGGCGCACGCATAGGCCACGATGAAGCCGTCGGCCCCGTAGACATGCATCGGCACCAGGCCGACCAGGCGCAGCGGGCCGCTCGGCGCCAGTCCCGTCTCCTCGAACAGCTCGCGGCGCGCGCACTCCACCGGCGTCTCGCCGGGATCGAGCACACCGCCCGGTGTATACCACGCCCCGGTTGCCGCGCCGCCCGCGCGCTTCAGCACCAGGATCTTGCCGTCGCGCTCCGCGTAGACCGAGGTCCCGATGCCGTAGAGCTTGGGCCGGCGCGGCGCGGAGTCGGTCATGCGCGGATCCGCTCGACCGCGCGCAGCAGCGCGCGGGCATCGACGCGCGGCACGGCGTCGTCCCCGAGCGCCGTCCCCACGCGTTCGCGCACCAGTTCCGTGAAGCGCCACAGCGCCCGCGTGGCACGGCGGAGCTCGGGCGTTCTCGGTGCGCGCGGCCAGGCGCGCTCGAGCAGCGCGCGCTCGTGGCGGTCGAGAACGGCCTCGACTGCGCGGAAGCCGAAGACTTCGTGCCCGCGCAGGCGAGCGAGCAGCGCGTACAGCCGCTGCGCGCGGTGGGTCAGCTCGCCCTGTGCCGACCAGAGCGCGCCCCGCGCGATGTGGAGCGCCGCGTAGATCTGCGTGTCGATGGCACAGGCGAGCTCCTCGCGCGCGTCGGCGGGCGCCGCACCAGACGCGTCGGGACGTGAGGAGGCGACGACCTGCGCTGCGCGTCCCTCCCGATCGACCACGACCCGTGCAGCTGCGAAGCGCGGACCCGGACGCAGCTCGCGTTCGCAGAGCAGCCGGAGGTCCACGCGCTGCCAGCCCGCGCCGACGAAGGCGGTGAACAGTCGATCGCGCCAGTAGCCGAACTGCAGCCGGTCGAGCGCCCCGCACAGCGCTTCGACCCTGCCGCGGCCGTCTGCGCAATCCGGCGCGAACACGAGCTCGACGTCGATGTCCGAGAAGGCGTCCGCCGCGCCTGAGGCGATCGACCCGGTGTACAGCGCCGCGCTCACCGCGGAGTCGGCGCGCAGCACGCGCTCGAAGCGCGCGCGGGGGAATGCGGCGCCGCTGCGAGTCACGCGCGCGGGCGCAGCTCGTTCAGCTCGCGGGTGTTCTCGCGCAGGATGCGGCGCTGGGCCGCGTCATCGAACTTCGCCAGCTCGTCGACGTAGTCGAGCGGCTGGGGCATGCCTTCGATGTGCGGCCAGTCGGAGCCGAAGATCACGCGCTCGGAGCCCATCAGCGCGGTGATCTCGTTCACGTCGTCCTCCCAGAACGGGTTGATCCAGACGTGGCGCTTGAAGGTGTCGACCGGGTCTTCCTTGAAGTAGCCGGGCATCTTCTTCGCGGTCGAGCGCAGCTTCTTGAACAGGTCGGCCAGGTAGTCCGAGCCGTTCTCGACCGAGGCGATGCGCAGGTTGGGGAAGCGGTCGAACAGCTTCTCGAACACGAGCGTGATCAGGAAGTCGTGCGCCGCGCGCTCGATGTTGAACGACTTGATCGTCGGCTTGTAGCCGGCACCGTCGAAGGTCGCGCCGAAGCCGTCGCGCGCGTAGCCGTGGGTCGAGTAGCCGCTGTCGCCCGCGTGGACGACGACGGTGATCCCGGCCTCGTTCACGCGCGCCCAGAACGGGTCGTAGAGGGCGTCGCCGGGCGAGCGCGGGCCGGTCGCGGTCCAGGCGGGGGCAGGGCGCATGCACACCACGCGCGCGCCGCGCGCGAGCGCCCAGTCGAGCTCGCGGACCGCCATCTCCGGGCTACACATCGGAATGTAGGGCGCGGCGAAGATGCGGCCGCGGTAGGCCACGCCCCAGTCCTCGTCGAGCCACTGGTTGAAGGCGCGGAAGGTGAGTGCCACCGCCTCGGTGTCGCGCTTCAGGAGCTCCTCGTAGAGCACGCCGAGCGTGGGGAAGAGCCAGACCGATTCGAGGCCCTGGCGCTCGAGCGTCGCCACCCGCGCGTCGCGCTCGCGGTACTCGGCGGGAATCGGCTCGCGCTCGCGCAGGAACTCGATCGGCGACTTCCCGCGGGGGTTGCCGCGGAAGTACTCGAGCATGGCACCGGGCTTGGCGATCGGGTTGAAGGTGGGGTTGGCGACGGCGTGCGAGACCACCCCGCCCACCACGTGGTACTTGCGGCCGCCGATCTCCGCCCACTGCACGCAGCGGGGCCCCAGCCGCGGGTCCAGGTGCCGGGTGAAGGCGTCGAGCGCCTCGTAGTAGTGGTTGTCGCAGTCGAACGCCGCGAAATCGAGCTTCGCCATTGCCGCAGCATACCCCGCGGGGCGTACAATCCGCCCATGGCGATCCTCAGCAGCGAGCTTCGCGAGGCGCGCAACGGCGCCTTGGAGCAGAGGGGCAGCATCCACGACGACGCGACCGCGACGAAGCTCGGCTTCCGCGGCGGCACGGTGGCGGGCAGCGTCCACATGGACCAGTTCCCGCCGCTTCTGTTGCGTGTGTTCGGGCCGCGCTTCTTCGAAGACGGGGCGCTCTCGCTCTACTTCGTGAACGCCACCGTCGACCGCGAAACGGTGCGCGCCTACGCCCACGAGCCCGAAGCCGGGGCGCTGCAGGTGCCGGTGCACATGGAGCGCTTCGACGGGCTGCGCGTGTGCGAGGGCACCGCCTCGGTCGGCGATCCGTCGCGCTCCGATCTCCGCACCCGCGACCTGCGCGGCTGCGACCCCGACGAGCTGCGCATCCTGCGCGCGCTCCGGCCCGGAATGGAGCTCGGGGTCGAGAAGGTGACTCTGGGCCGCGAGCGCCAGACGCAGCGGATCGCGCGCGAGCTGTGCAGCGGTCCGCTCGACTGGTACACGGGTGCCTCGCCCTGGGGCGGTCCGATCGCCGCGCCGTCGGCGGCCGTCGAGCTGCTGTGGGCGCCGCCTACGCGGGCGCTGCGCGGGCACACCGGTCCGGCGGTCGGCCTGTTCGGCGCGATCGAGATCGCGCACCTCGCCGGGCCGATCCGGCTCGACGAGAGCTACACCGTCGCGGGTCGGGTCGCGGCGGTCGGTCAGAGCCCGAAGACCGAGTATCTCTGGTTCGACTCGACGGCCGCGGACGGGCAGGGCAGGGAAGTGGCGGCGATGCGCATGCTGCTGCGCTTCATGAAGGCCTCGTCACCGCACTACGCGAGCTAGCTACAGCGCTCCGTCGCCGAAGGTGTCGCACTTCGACATGTCGCCGGAGTCGAGCCCGGCGCGCAGCCAGTGCACGCGCATCTCGGAAGAGCCGTGCGTCCAGCTCTCGGGCTGCACGGCGCGGCCGGCCTGCCGCTGCAGCGTGTCGTCGCCGATCGCCGCCGCCGCGGCGAGGCCGCCCTCGACGTCGCCCGGCTCGAGCCATTTGCGCTGGCGGTTGGCGCGCTCGCCCCAGACGCCGGCGAAGCAGTCGGCCTGCAGCTCCATCTTCACCGACAGCTCATTGGCCTGCTCGCGCGAGCCGTTCTGCTGCGCGGCGGTGACGCGGTCCGCGATGCCGAGCAGGTTCTGCACGTGGTGGCCGACCTCGTGCGCGATCACATAGGCGCGCGCGAAGTCGCCCGGCGCGCCGAAGCGGTCCGAGAGCTCCTGGAAGAACGAGAGATCGACGTAGACCTGTGAGTCGCGCGGGCAGTAGAACGGCCCCACCGCCGACTCGGCGGTGCCGCAGGCCGAGCGCACCGCGTCGGAGAACAGCACCAGGTGCGGCTTCTCGTAGCGCTGGCCGCGCTGGGAGAACACCTCGGTCCACACGTCCTCGGTCGATGCGAGCACGACGGACGCGAACTTTCCCGTCTCGTCGCCGGGCGCGCCCATCTTCCCGGACTGCTCGGGCGGAGCGGCGGCGTTCCCGCCACCTGTGACGAGCTGGAGCACCTGGGTCGGATCCGTCCCCGTGAGGACCGAGATGAGCAGCACCAGCAGCAGGCCGCCTCCACCGATCGCCGCGCCGCCGCGTCCAATGCCCATGCCGCGGCGATCTTCGACCTCTTCACTCTCGCGTTCGCCTTCCCACTTCATGTCTACCTCCGTCCCGCCCGAAGGGTACTCTTCCGCGCCTCCCGAGGAGCAACGGCGATGAAGCAGAAGCTGAGCGAGTTCCTGCACGACTTTCGCACTCTCGCAGCCCCGTACTGGAGCTCCGAGGAGCGCTGGGGTGCGCGTGGGCTGGGTGCGCTGGTGGTGGCGCTGAATCTGGCCGCGGTCGGGCTGACGGTCGCGTTCAACAGCTGGTACCGCGTGTTCTACGACGCGCTGCAGAACTACGACGCGGACGCGTTCTGGCGGCAGATCGCGATCTTCTCGGGGCTCGCGACGCTGTGGGTGCTGGTCAACGTGTACTCGACCTACTTCCAGCAGATGCTGCAGATCCGCTGGCGCCGCTGGCTCACCAATCACTACGTCGAGGACTGGCTCGGCGATCGGGCGTACTACCGCCTGCCGCTCTACCAGACCGGCGCCGACAACCCCGACCAGCGCATCGCCGACGACATGAACCTATTCGTCGGCGGCGCGCTCGACCTCTCGCTCGGGCTGCTGAGCTCGGTCGTGACGCTGTTCTCCTTCGTCGCGCTGCTCTGGACGCAGTCGGGATCCTGGACCGTGCCAGGCCTCGGGCTCGTGATCCCCGGCTACATGGTCTGGCTGGCGATCCTCTACGCGATGCTCGGCACCTGGCTCACGCAGGTCGTCGGACGGCCGCTCAGCGGCCTCAAGTTCCTGAGCCAGCGCTACGAGGCCGACTTCCGCTTCAGCCTGGTGCGCGTGCGCGAGAACGCGGAAGGGATCGCACTGTACCGGGGCGAGAGCGACGAGGCGCATCGGCTGCGCCACCGCTTTCAGTTCGTGTGGCAGAACTGGTGGGAGATCATGCGCCGGCAGAAGAAGGTCGGCAGCCTGACCTTCGGCTACGGGCAGGCGCGTGTGGTCTTCCCCTTCTTCATGGCGGCTCCGCGCTATTTCGCCAAGCAGATCCAGCTCGGTGATCTGATGCAGATCTCGCACACCTTCGGCACCGTGCAGGAAGCGCTGTCCTGGTTCGTCACGGCGTACGTGAGCCTGGCGGAGTGGAAGGCCACGATCGACCGGCTGACCTCGTTCCGCCGGGCCCTCGTGTTCGTGCGCGCAGAGGCCGGGCGGCAGGGAATCGAGATCGTGCGCGGGGCCAACGGCGAGATCGCGCTGCGCGAGCTCACCGTGGCGCTGCCGAACGGGGGCGAGCTCCTGCACGGCGTCGACCTCAAGCTCGCACCGGGCGAGCCGGTCCTGGTGACGGGACCGTCGGGCTCGGGCAAGAGCACGCTGTTCCGCGCGCTGGCGGGGATCTGGCCCTTCGGCTCGGGCACGGTCGAGCGGCCCGACACGTCGGAGTGTCTGTTCCTGCCCCAGAAGCCGTATCTGCCGATCGGGACGCTGCGCGCCGCGCTGGCGTATCCCTCAGAGGAAGGCGCGTTCGGCGACGACGCGCTGCGCGCGGCGCTGCGCGCCTGTCGGCTCGAGCCGTTCGCGGCCCGGCTCGACGAGGCGGAGCACTGGGAGCAGCGCATGTCACCGGGCGAGCAGCAGCGGCTCGCCTTCGCCCGGGCGCTGCTGCACCGGCCGAAGTGGCTGTTCCTGGACGAGGCGAGCTCCGCGCTCGACAGCGACACGGAGGGCCAGCTCTATGCGCTGCTCGAGCGGGAGCTCCCGGAGACGACCTGGGTCAGTATCGGGCACCGTCCGACGATCGAACGCTTCCATCGTCGGCGCCTCGCCATCCGCGGCGACAAGACCCTCGCGTCCGCGCCGCTCACCCAGGTCGCACCGGCCCCAACCTAGGAGATTCGAGGACTGGTTCAGTGGTCGGGTGGAGTCACGAGAGTGCCTCGTCTCCGCGTTCGCCGGTGCGGATGCGAACCGTGTCCGCGACCGGCGTGATGAAGATCTTGCCGTCGCCGAACTTTCCGGTCCGGCAGGCGTCGACGATGGCGCCGGTGACCTTCACCAGCGCGTCTTCGCTGATCACGACTTCGACCCGAAGCTTCGGCAGGAAGTCCACCACGTACTCGCCGCCGCGGTAGAGCTCCGCATGCCCCTTCTGCTGGCCGAAGCCGCGCACCTCGTGGACGGTCATGCCCTTCACGCCGATCTCCGCGAGCGTGTCGCGCAGCTCCTCGAGCTTGAAGGGCTTGATGATCGCCGCGACTCTCACCACGGTCCGCGCGGAACGCAAGCTGCGTGCCGGCCGCGCGCGCGGCGCAGACGCCGTGACAGCCTGCGCGGCGCCCGCTCCCCGTGCAGAGCCTGCCTGCAGCGCGGGCATGGCCCGGCGAACGCGGCTCGAATCGGCGCCGCGAGTCGCTACGCTGTTCGGTGACGGGGGAGGGAATGGGCGAAACGCAGATCGTCGTGCCCTGCTACAACGAGGCGCGCCGCCTGCCCGGCGACGCGTTCCGGGCATTCTGCGCGCGCGCGCCGGCGATCGACTTCCTGCTCGTGAACGACGGCAGCACCGACGCCACGCTCGAACGCCTGCGCGAGCTCGAGCGCGCGCTGCCGGGCCGCGTGTCCGTGCTCGACCTGCAGCCGAACGGCGGCAAGGCGGAAGCCGTGCGGCGCGGCATGCTCGCAGCCGCCAAGTCGGGCGCCGAGTACATCGGCTATTGGGATGCCGATCTCGCCACGCCCCTGGACGAGATCCCCCGCTTCGTCGCGGTGCTCGACGCCCGCAGCCACGTCGAGCTGGTGCTCGGCGCGCGGGTGCAGCTGCTGGGCCGCGAGGTGCGCCGCAGCCCGGTGCGGCACTATCTCGGCCGCGTGTTCGCCACCGCGGTCTCACAGGTCCTCCATCTTCCCGTGTACGACACCCAGTGCGGCGCGAAGCTGATGCGGAACCGCGCCGAGCTGGCGGCGCTGTTCGCGGAGCCGTTCGGCGTGAACTGGACCTTCGACGTGGAGCTGCTGGCCCGCTTCCTCGCGGCCGGGCGCGGCGCCGAGGCGCTCTACGAGCTACCGCTCGAGCGCTGGGAGGACGTGGCCGGCTCGCGCGTTCGGCCCCGGGACTTCTTCGTCGGCTTCGCCGAAGTCGCGCGCATTTGGCGCCGCTACGGGGAGGCGCTGCGTTGAGCCGGCGCGGGAACGGCGCGGCCGAGTTCCGCGAGCCCGCGCTCGCGCGCGTGCGCGAGCTGCTCGGCGCGATGGTGGGCCGGCGGGTGCTGGTGGTGGGCGACTCGGCGCTCGACGACTACGTGAGCGGCGAGGTCGAGCGCATCTCGCCCGAGGCCCCGGTGCCGGTGCTCGCCGTCGAGCGCGAGGAGTTCGTGCTCGGCGGCGCGGCGAACGTGGCCAAGTGTCTGGTGGCGCTCGGGGCGAAGGCGACGCTCTGCACCGTTGTGGGCGCGGACGCCGACGGCGAGCTCTTCAAGAGCGAGGCCGAGAGCCTGGGCATCGGCAAGAGCGGGATCCTGGCCGACCGCGCGCGCCGCACCACCCGCAAGACGCGCATCGTCGCGCGCCAGCAGCAGGTGATCCGGCTCGACCGCGAGACGGTCGCGCCGCTCTCACCCGAGCTCGACCGTCGGCTCTCCGCCGCGGTCGCGCGCGCGGTGAAGCGCGCCGACGCGGTGGTGCTGTCCGACTACTCCAAGGGCGTGCTCTCGGCCGCGGTGTGCCGCGCGGTGTTCGCCGCGGCGGGCTCCCGGCCGGTGCTCGTCGATCCGAAGGACCTGCCCTGGAAGGCCTTCAGCGGCGCCACGGTGCTGAAGCCGAATCTGCGCGCGGCGGAGCGCTTCGTGCACGGGCCGCTGCCCGACGAAGCGAGCGCCGAGCGGGCGGCGCTCGGCATCGCCGACGAGCTCGACGTGGCGAACGTGCTGGTCACGCGCGGAGCCCAGGGCATGGTGATCGCGAGCCGCGGCAGCGCGCCGCTCGCGTTTCCGGCACACGCCAAGGAGCTCGTCGACGAGACCGGCGCGGGCGACGTCGTGGCCGCGACCGTGGCGCTCGCGCTCGCGGCGGGGGCAGACATCGCCGAGGCCGCGTGGCTGGGCAACGTCGCCGCGGGCGTGAAGGTGGGGAAGTTCGGCGCCGCGACGGTGACCGGCCAGGAGATCCTGACGGTGCTGGGGCAGGTGAACGTCCCGTCGGCGGGGCGTGTGCTCGACCGCGACGCGGCTGCCGAGCTCACCGCGCGGCTGCGCGCCGAGGGCCGCTCGGTGGTGTTCACCAATGGCTGCTTCGACATCCTGCACCTGGGCCACGTGCGCTACCTCGAGTCGTCGCGGCGACTCGGCGACGCGCTGGTGGTCGGCATCAACACCGACGCGTCGGTGCGCCGGCTGAAGGGCCCGGGCCGGCCGCTGCAGAGCGAGCTCGACCGCGCCCAGATCCTGGCGTCACTTTCCTGTGTCGACGCGGTGGTGCTGTTCGACGAGGACACCCCGCTCGCGCTGATCCGCGCGCTGCGCCCCGACGTGCTGACCAAGGGGGCCGACTACAAGACCAAGCGCGCCGTCGTCGGCTGGGACCTGGTGCGCAAGTGGGGCGGCCGCGTCGAGCTCGTGCCGCTGGTCGAGGGCCGGTCGACCACCGGCCTGGTGAAGCGCGCCCAGACCTGAATGATCTCGGGGCTTTGCCGCTGAGTTCCAGATCGGGGTTGTAATTAATCGAACGATCGATTAATTTGGGGGCATGAACAGGAAGGGCGGGAAGACGACGCGGCGGCCGGGGCGGCCGGCGCAGGGGCGGGCGGCGGAGGACGTGAAGCGGGAGCTGGTCGAGGCGGCGCGCGAGCTGTTCTCGCGGCGCGGCTTCGGCGACGTCGGGATCCGCGAGCTGGCGCGCTCGGCGGGCGTCACGCCCGGGATGATCTCCTACTACTTCGGCGGGAAGCAGGGCCTGTACGAGGCCATGCTGGCCAGCGTGTTCGACGGCCTGATCGCGCGCGTGGGGGAGCTCTTCGCGGAGTCGCCGCGCTCGACTGCGCCCGTCGAGGCCCTGATCCAGCTCTACATCGCCACGATCGCGAGCCAGCCCTGGGTGCCGGCGTTGCTGCTGCGCGAGGTGGTCACCGCGGGGCCGGCCGAGCGCGCGCGCTTCGTCGAGCGCTTCGCGCGGCGCGGGCTGCCGCTCCTGCAGGGGCTGTTCGCGAAGGAGATCGAAGCGGGCGCGCTGCGCGCCGACCTCGACGCTCGCCTGGCGGTGCTCTCGCTCGCGGGCATGTCGATCTTCCCGTTCCTCACCCACCCGGTGATGGGCAAGGTGTTCGACTACGAGCTCGACGAGGCGTTCGCCAAGCGCCTGGCCGAGCACACCACCCGGCTCTTCCTCGACGGGACGCGCGCGGCGGCGGAGGCGGCGTCGTGAAGCGGGGGATCGCGGTGCTGGCGCTCCTCTTCGCGGCGGCGTGCCGGCGGGACCCGGCGGCGATCCCGGCGGTGGGAACGCTCGAGCGCGACCGCATCGAGCTCGTGGCGGAATCGGACGAGCCGATCGTCGCGGTCTCGGTGCGCGAGGGCGACGTGCTGACGGCCGGCCAGGTGCTGATGAAGCTCGACGAGCGGCGCCTCGCCGCACAGGTCGCGCGGGCCAGCGCGTCGCGCGATCAGCTCGCGGCGCGGCTGGCCGAGCTCGAACGCGGCCCGCGCGCGGAGCGGATCCGCCAGGCGCGGGCCTCGCTCGCGGGCGCCGAGAGCGCGCTCGCCAACGCCAATCTCGAGTACGACCGCTCCAAGGCGCTCGAGCAGCACGCCTTCGAGTCCGCGGCGCGGCGAGACACGCTGCGCTCCCAACGGGACGAGGCGCTGGCGCGGCGCGATCAGGCGCATGCCGCGCTGGAGGAGATGGAGCGCGGCACCACGTCGGAGGAGCTCGACCAGGCGCGCGCCGCGCTCGCGGCTCAGGAGGGCGCGCTCGCCGACATCCAGGTGCGGCTCGAGCGGCTGACGGTGCGCGCACCGCGCCCCGGCCGGGTCGACGCGCTGCCGTTCAAGCTGGGCGAGCGCCCGCCGCTGGGCGCGGTGGTGGCGGTCATGCTCGCCGCAGACCCGCCGTACGCGCGGGTCTACGTGCCCGAGGCCGTGCGCGCGCGCATCGAGCCCGGCTCGCACGCGCGCGTGCGCATCGCGGGCCGCGACGGCGAGCTCGACGGCACCGTGCGCAAGCTCTCCCACGACGCGGCGTTCACGCCGTACTTCGCGCTCACGCAGCACGACCGCGGGCGGCTGGTCTACCTGGCCGAGGTCGAGGTCGCGGGGCCGGCTGCCGACGCGCTGCCCACGGGCGTGCCGGTCGAGGTGCGCTTCGAGCTCGAGCCGCCGGTGGTGAGCGCGCGGTGAGCGAGCTGGCGATCCGCACGCGCGGGCTGACGCGCCGTTTCGGCCGCAACACCGCGGTCGACGGCGTCGACCTCGACATCCCGCGCCGCGCGATCTACGGCTTCCTCGGCCCCAACGGATCGGGCAAGTCCACGGCGATCCGCATGCTCTGCGGCCTGCTCACGCCGACGTCGGGCACGGCCAGCGTGCTCGGGCTCGAGGTGCCGCGCGACGCCGAGCGGCTGCGCCGCAAGATCGGCTACATGACCCAGCGCTTCTCGCTCTACGAGGACCTCTCGGTCGGCGAGAACCTCGCCTTCCTGGCCGAGATCTACACGCTGCCGCGCGCCGCGGCGCGCGCGCGGATCGAGCGGCTGCTCGACGAGTTCCAGCTGCGCGAGCTGCGCGACCAGCGCTCGGGCACGATGTCGGGCGGCCAGCGCCAGCGGCTCGCCCTCGCCGGCGCGACGCTGCACGAGCCCGAGCTGCTGTTCCTCGACGAGCCCACCAGCGCCGTCGATCCGCAGAGCCGGCGCGATTTCTGGGAGGCGCTGTATGCGCTGGTCGAGCGCGGCACCACGATCCTGGTGTCGACGCACTTCATGGACGAGGCGGAGCGCTGCCACGAGCTCGCGATCCTCGACCGCGGGCGGGTGGTCGCGAGCGGCGCGCCGGAGCGGCTGATGCGCGAGATCGACGGCGCGGTGGTCGAGATCGAGGACGCGGAGCCGCACGCGGCGCGCGCTGCGCTCGAGCGCCTTCCCGCGGTGAAGAGCGTCGCGCAGCTCGGCACGCGGCTGCACGCGCTGGTCGACCGCGGGCTGGCCGATCCCGCCGCCGAGCTCGCGCGCACGCTCGAGCGAGCGCAGGTGCGGGGCAGGGTGGCGCTCGCGCGCGCGAGCCTCGAGGACGTGTTCGTCGCCGCTACGCTGCACGCGCCGGAGCCGCGCGGGCCATGAGCCGCGTGCTCGCCTCGCTGTGGCGGATCGCCGCGATCGCGCGCAAGGAGCTCGTCCACCTGCGCCGCGACCGGCTGACCGGCGGCATGGTGGCGGGCGTGCCGCTGATGATGACGCTGCTCTTCGGCTACGCGATCAACCAGGACGTGCGCCACCTGCGCGCCGCGGTGGCCGACCTCTCGGGCACGCAGGCGGCGCGCTGGCTGGTGGCCGACGCCGAGGCCACGCAGGTGATCGACGTGGTCGCGGCCACGCGCTCGGTGCAGGAGCTGGAGCGGCTGCTGGTCGCCGGGAAGATCTCCGTCGGCATCGCGATCCCGGCCGACTTCGAACGCCGCCGCGCGGCCGGGGAGCGCCCCAGCGCCCAGCTCCTGGTCGACGGCGCCGACCCGGTGGTGCTCTCCGCCGTACACGCGCTGGTGTCGCTGCCCGGCGAGCGGCGCTTCGCGCCGGCAGCAGCCGCGCAGTCGCCGCCGCCGGTGTTCGAGCTCCGCGCGTACTACAACCCGGAGCGGCGCTCGCCGGTGCACATCGTGCCGGCGCTCTGCGGGGTGATCCTGACGCTCACGCTGGTGCTGTTCACCGCGGTGGCGATCGTGCGCGAGCGCGAGCGCGGGAACCTCGAGCTGCTGATCACCACGCCGGTGCAGACGTGGGAGCTGATGATCGGGAAGATCGCCCCCTACGTCGCGATCGGCTATGCGCAGATGACGCTGATCCTGCTGCTGGGTCGCGTGCTGTTCGACGTGCCGATCAGCGGCAGCCTGGCCAGCCTCTACCTCGCCGCCGGCGCCTTCGTCGCGGCGGCGCTGACGCTCGGGCTGTTGATCTCCACGCTGGCGCAGACGCAGTTCCAGGCCTTCCAGATGGCGTTCGTGACGTTCCTGCCGCAGATCCTGCTCTCGGGCTTCATGTTTCCCTTCGACGGCATGCCGCGCGCGGCGCAGTGGCTGGCCGAGGCGCTGCCGTTGACGCACTTCCTGCGCATCGCGCGCGGGATCGTGCTGCGCGGCGCCAGCCTGGGCGACGTGGCGCCGGACGTGCGCGCGCTGCTCGTCTTCTTCGCCGCGTCGTTCGCGCTCGCGGTGCTGCGCTTCCGCAAGCGGCTGGACTGAGATTCGTCTACTCTGCGCGCCCCCTGGGGAGTGGGACATGCTGGAGTCCTGGCAGGCCGTGGTGCTCGGCCTCGTGGAGGGCATCACCGAGTACCTGCCCATCAGCTCGACCGGCCACCTGATCCTGGCCGAGTCGCTCCTGGGCTTGCGCGGCGAGGCGCAGAAGCCGGCGATCGACGCGTTCACCGTGGTGATCCAGGGCGGCTCGATCCTCGCGGTGCTCGGGCTGTATTGGCGCCACGTGCTCGCGATGCTGCGCGGAGTGGTCGGCCGCGATCCGGTCGGGCTGCGGCTGCTCGTCAACCTGTTGATCGCCTTCGTGCCGGCGGCGGTGGTGGGGCTCACGCTCGACCACTGGATCGAGGCGCACCTGTTCCGCGCGGGGCCGGTGCTGGCGGCGCTGGCCGGCGGCGGCGTGTTCATGATCGCGCTCCACCGGCGGCTGCTGCGCGCGCCGGTGACGGGCGGCGAGCACGGCATCGAGCAGGTCGACACGCGCCAGGCGGCGCTGATCGGCGCGGTGCAGTGCCTCGCGCTCTGGCCCGGAATGTCGCGCTCGATGGTGGTGATTGCGGCGTGCCTGGTGCTCGGGCTGCGCCGGCGCGACGCCGCCGAGTTCTCGTTCCTGCTCGGGCTGCCCACGCTGGGCGGCGCCTGCGTGTGGAAGATCTTCAAGGAGCGCGAGCTCGTGGCCACGCTGGGCGCGAAGCCGGTGGTGCTGGGCGTCGCGGTCGCCACGGTGTCGGCCGCGCTGGCGGTGCGCTGGCTGGTCGCGTTCCTGAACCGGCGCGGGCTCGAGCCCTTCGGCTGGTACCGGCTCGCGCTCGCGGGCCTGCTTTGGATTAGCCTTGTGCTCGGGTGGGTCGAGCTCGGCCTGTCTTGAGCGCCGAGCCGGAGGGTCTCCGATGATCGAAAGCTTCCTCGACTGGCTTCTCGCCGCGCTGCGCAATCCGTGGACCACGGTGGGGATCCTCGGACAGCTGATCTTCTCTGCGCGGTTCCTGACGCAGTGGATCGCCTCGGAGCGCGCCGGCAGGAGCGTCGTGCCGGGGATCTTCTGGTATCTCTCGATCGCCGGGTCGCTGGTCCTGCTCACCTACGCGCTCCACCTCCGGGACCTCGTGTTCACGCTGGGGCAGTCCATGGGCTTCTTCATCTACGCGCGCAACCTGGTGCTGCGCAAGCGCGAGGAGGGCACGTGAGCCGGCCGCTGTCGGGCCTCTCCGTCGTCGTGCCGGTATACGACGAGGAGGAGAACGTCGGCCCGCTCGCCGAGGAGCTCGCCGCCGCGCTGTCGGCGCTCGAGTTGCCGTGGGAGGTGATCTTCGTCGACGACGGCAGCCGCGACGGCACGCGCAAGGCCGTACTCGAGTCGGTCGAGCACCGGCCCGGCTTCCGGCTGGTGCCGCTCGACCGCAACCAGGGCCAGTCGGCGGCGCTCGTCGCGGGCGCGCGCGCGGCGCGCCACAGCCACGTGGCCACGATCGACGGCGACCTGCAGAACGACCCCTCCGACATCCCGCGGCTGGTCGCGCTCGCGCGCGAGCACGACGTGGTGATCGGCCGGCGCGCGCAGCGCCGGGACACGGTGTGGCGCCGGCTCGCCGGCCGCCTCGCGAACGCCGTGCGCCGCAGCGTGCTCGGCGATGGCGCCTCGGACACGGGCTGCTCGCTGAAGCTGTTCCCGACCCAGGCGCTGCTGGCGCTGCCGCGCTTCGACGGCATGCACCGCTTCCTGCCCGCGCTGTTCCGCTACCAGGGCCTGTCGGTGCGCGAGATCGACGTGAACCACCGCGCGCGGCGCTCGGGGCGCTCCAAGTACACCAACCTGGCGCGGCTGCGGCGGACCGTCTTCGACCTCGCCGGGGTGTACTGGCTGTCGAAGCGCACCATCCGCGTGGGCGCGCGCGACGAGCAGAGCTGAGGCTCAGGGATCGTCGTCGTTCGCGGCGTTCGCCTGCACCCAGAAGACCAGCTCGGCGAACCACGGGTGGTCGCGCGAGAGCGCGACCAGCCGCTCGCGGTCGTCGATCGGGAGCGAGCCGTAGTCGCGCGCGAGTGACTCGATGCGCGGCTGGATCGCGCCGCGGCCGAGCCCGAACAGCACCAGGAACCCGAGCAGCCAGGCCGCGGCGGTGCTCGCGGGCAGGCCGGCGACCGCGGCTGCCGCCGCGAGCGCGAACGCGCCGAGCGGCAGCGCCACCGCGAGCGCGCACCAGAGCGGCGAGAGCTGGTCGATCCACGAGAAGAACAGCGCGACCAGCACCGTGCCGGCCATGCCCGCGAGCGCGAGCGGCCCCGCGAACAGCGCCAGCGAGACGTGGAGGCGCGCGCCGAGCGCGCGCGCCGCGGCGACCGACGCGTCGGCCGAGACGAGCGCGAGCCCGGGCAGCATCGCCAGCGTGTAGTGCTTCTGCTTCTGCGGCAGCAGCGAGAAGGCGACGAACGGCACCAGGAACGCGAGCGCTGCGAAGCGCCGGCGGGGATCGCCGCGGTAGAGCCGGGTGGCCCAGAGCCGCCAGAGCACGAGCGGCAAGAGCAGGCTCGTCGGCAGCGCGCGCGCGGGCAGCACCGACAGGAACCAGGTCACCGGGCGGAAGTGCGCCGATCCGCCGCGCGCGTCGCCGCTCCCCAACGGCAAGAGCAGCGCGTCGCGCAGCGCGTCGAACGCACCGGGCACGAACGCGAGCACCGCGACGTACCACGACAGGCCGAGCGCGAGCGCCGCTGCGAGGCTCGCCCATACGCCGCGGTCGCGCAGCGCCGAGAGCTCGCGCTCGAGCGCCAGGTAGACGAGGATCGGCAGGCCGATCGAGAGCGCGATCGCGGTGGCTTTGGTGAGGAAGGCGAGCGCCGTCAGGACCGCGAACAGGGCGAGCCCGCGGCGCCAGCGCTCCGCTGCGATCCGGTCGAAGCTGAAGAGCGCCGCCGTGGACAGGAGCGCCAGCAACATCTCGGCGTCGCCCCGCCGGCCCGAGCTGTGCACCTGCAGCATCGCGGCGAACAGACCCGCTGCGAGCAGCCCCGTGCCGCGCCCGCCCAGCCGCGCGCCCCAGACTCCCAGGAGCGCCGTGAGCGCGAGCGCGGCGCAGGCCGAGACCACGCGCAGGCTCCAGGGGCCGGTGTCACCGGACAGTGTCGCCACCGCCGCGCCCGCCCAGTAGAACAGCGGCGGCTTCTGCAGCCGCACCTGGTTGCCGAAGTGCGGCACCAGGGTTTCGCCGCTCTCCACCATGTGCCGCACCACCTCGACACAGCGCAGCTCGCTGGTGCGGCCGACGGGATCGGCGGCCAGTCCGAGGAACAGCCCGAAGCCGAGCGCCGCGACGAGCAGCGCCAGACCCAGCGCGAACCCGCGCGGGCTCGCGAGCAACGAGCGCAGCCGCGACTCCCCCATGCGGCGCGATGCATAGCACAGCGCGCGCTTGACAATCACGAGTGCCCGCGAGATTCTCGCGCGCGATGTCCTTCCATCCGAAGCTCACGTGCGCCAACCCGTCGGCGGCCTTCGTCGTCGCGATGGAGATCTGCCTCGTGTAGCCGGAGGGGCAAAGCGTGTTTCAGCGAACGCCCTTCCGGATCCTCCGGAAGGGCGTTCGGCGTTTCAGGGGTCTTTTGACCAGGAGACGGCGGTGTCGGTCATCGAGCTCGAGTCTCTCTCGAAGGTGTTTCGCGTGAGCGAACGCACGCGCGGCCTCGCGGGCGCGCTGCGCGGGCTCGTCGCGCCGCGCAGCCGCGAGCTCGTCGCCGTCGACCGCGTCTCGTTCGCGATCGCGGCGGGCGAGCGCGTGGCGTTCGTGGGTCCGAACGGCGCCGGCAAGTCCACCACGCTGAAGATGCTGGCGGGCATCCTGCGCCCGACCTCGGGCCGCGTGCGCGTGCTGGGGCTCGAGCCCGGGCGCGACCGCGGCCAGCTCGGCTACCGCATCGGCGCAGTGTTCGGACAGCGCTCGCAGCTGTGGCAGCAGCTGCCGGCGCTGGACAGCTTCGACCTCCTGGCGCGCGTCTACGAGATCCCGCCCGGCGAGTACCGCGCGCGGCGCGACGAGCTGGTGCGCGCGTTCGACATCGCCGCGGTGGCGGAGAAGCCGGTGCGCCAGCTCTCGCTGGGCGAACGGATGCGCTGCGAGCTGGCGGCGAGCCTGTTGCACCGGCCCGAGATCCTGTTCCTGGACGAGCCGACGATCGGGCTCGACGTGGTGGCGAAGGCGACCATCCGCGACCTGGTGCGCGAGCGCTGCCTGCGCGACGGCTGCACGGTGCTGCTCACCTCGCACGACACCGGCGACATGGAGCGCGTTTGCGAGCGCGTGCTGGTGATCCACCGCGGGCGGCTCCTGCTCGACCGCCCGGTCGACGCGCTGCGCAAGAGCTTCATCCCGCGCAAGCGCATCTCGGTGGTGTCGGAGGAGGCCGAGCTCTCGCTCGACCTGCCGGGCGTGGAGCGGCTGCCCAGCGCGCCGCATCGCACCGAGCTCGAGGTCGACCTGCGCGCGATCGGGGTCGACCGCGTGGTGGCGCGGATCGTGGCGAGCGCGCGCGTGCTCGACCTGTCGGTGGAAGACCCGCCGATGGAGGAGATCGTGAGCGCGATCTACGCGGGCGCGGCGCCGGCGGAGAAGAGCGCATGACGGCCCGGGTCGGCAAGTACCTGGCGTTCGCCGGCGCGTCCGCCCGCCGCGCGCGCGCGCAGCGCTGGGGCATCGCGGGCCGGATGCTGTTCGTGGGCATCATCATGTTCACGTTCTCGCGCATCTGGGCCGCGATCGGCCCGCGCGGCGCTCTGCCCGGCGTCGGTCCGCGCGAGCTGATCTGGTACATCGCGCTCACCGAGTGGGCGGTGCTGTCGGTGCCGCAGGCCTTCCTCGCGATCGAAGCCGAGGTGCGTTCCGGCGACGTCGCGTGCCGCCTGGTGCGGCCGGTGGCGTACGTGGGCGCGCACCTCGCCGAGGCGGCGGGCGAGACCGCGACGCGTCTGTCGTTCATCGGGCCGAGCGCTGCGCTGTTCGCGTTCCTGATCGCGGGCGGCCTTCCCGCCGATCCGCGCGGGCTGCTGCTCGCGGTGCCGCTCGTGCTCGTTGCATGCGCGCTGCTGCTCCTGTGCGTGACCGCGATCGGTGTCAGCGCCTTCTGGATCACGGACTCGATGCCGTTCTTCTGGATCTGGCAGAAGCTGATGTTCGTGCTGGGCGGGCTGTTGTTCCCGCTCCAGCTCTATCCCGAGTGGCTGCGCGGGATCGCGGGCTGGACGCCGTTCCCGTCGATGTGCGGGTCGGTCGGCAGCATGGCGTTCGGCTTCGCGCCCCGCGCAGCGCTCGCGAGCGCCGCGGCCGGCCTCGCCTGGGCGGCGGCGCTCGCCGCCTTGCTGGTGGTGCTGTCGATCCGCGCGCGCGCGCGGCTCGTGGTGAACGGGGGCTAGCGATGGCGAAGCTCGGCGCCGATCTGCGCTTCGCGCGCGCGCTGGCAGTGACGAACCTGCGCTCGAGCCTCGCGCTCCGGGGCTCGTTCTGGCTGCAGGCCGTGTTCATGCTCGGCAACAACTTCGCGTTCTTCACCACCTGGTGGATCATCTTCGACCGCTTCCAGACGCTCGGCGGCTGGCGGATCCAGGACGTGCTGACGCTGTTTGGTGTCGTCGCGCCGGGCTTCGGTCTGTCGGTGACGCTGGCCGGCGGCACGCGCTTGCTGGCCCGCGCGATCGTGGAGGGCGACCTGGACCCGCTGCTCGTGCAGCCGAAGTCTCCGCTCTTGCACTGGATCGGCTCGGCGAGCTCCGCGTCGGGCTGGGGCGACGTCGCGACCGGGGTCGCGATGCTGTGGCTGGCGGGGCGGCTCGACTGGGCCCATGCGCCCTTCATCCTCTTCGCGATCGCCGCGAGCGCGATCGTGTTCGCCGCCTCCTTCGTGGTGTTCGCGAGCTTCGCCTTCTGGCTGGGCGAGGTCGAGCAGCTGGCGCTGCAGCTGCGCGACTTCACGCTCAACTTCTCGCTCTACCCCGAGACGCTGTTCGGCGGCGGAATCCAGATCCTGCTGTACACGGTGTTGCCAGCGGGGTTCGTGGGCTTCCTGCCGGTGGACGTGGTGCGCAATCCGAGCATTGCGAGCTGTGCGCTCGCGCTCGCTGGCGCGCTCGCGTGGTGGGGCCTGGCGGTTGGCGTGTTCGCGCTCGGGCTGCGCCGCTACGAGTCGGGCAGCCGCTTCGGCACGCGCGGCTAGGCGCCCGCCACCGCGCGGTACACCGCGCGCAGCCGCCGCGCCGACGCGGTCCACGACATGGCGCGCGCGCGCGCGAGCCCGCGCGCCGAGAGCTCTGCGGCGAGCGCCGCGTCGCCGCACACCCGGCGCAGCGCAGCGGCGAGCGCCTCGGGCGAGCGCGCGTCGACCAGCAGCGCCGCGTCGCCCGCGGCCTCGGGCAGCGAGGACGCGTTCGAGCACACCACCGGCGTGCCGCAGGCCATCGCCTCGAGCGGGGTCAGGCCGAAGCCCTCGTACAGGCTCGGCACCGCGCAGGCGCGCGCCGCCCCGATCAGCGCCACCAGCTCCTCTTCGGGAATGCCGGTGAGACGGGTGGTGCGCGCGCGCACGCCGTGGCGGTCGAGCGCCGCTTCGAAATCGCGCTCCCCGTCCGTGCCGCGCCCCACCAGCACCAGGCCGAGCTCGGGCAGGGCACCCAGCGCGGCGACGAGCGCCGGGAAGTTCTTGCGCGGAGTGAGCAGGCCGATCGCGATCACGTAGTCGCCCAGGCGCTCGCGCAGCTTCGCGACCGCCTCGGGCGGAGAGGGGTGGAAGCGCGCGCAGTCCACGCCCAGGTGCACCGGGTGTACGCGCTCGCGCGCGAGGCCGTACTCCTCGCACACCTCGGCGGCCGTGAACTCGCTGTAGGTGATCACGTGGTCGGCGCGCGCCACCGCGTCGGCGATCCGGCCCCCGCGGCGCTCGCGCCAGTGCTCGCTCACCCACTCGGTGTTCCGCACCGCGTTCAGGTCGTGGATGGTGACCAGCTTCGGGGTCGCGGGCGTCCGCGGCACGTACACGCCCATGGCGTGGAACAGCTTCGCGCCGCGCAGCAGGAGTGCGTTGAACGGGTCGGCGATCCAGCGGACGTGCGCGTTCGGCGCAGCGGGCCGGAACGGCTCGCCCTTGCGCCAGCGCGAGAGGCGGGTGCAGAGCGCGTACTCGGTCTCCGGGTCGTCCGCGAGCAGCGCGCCGACCAGACCGCGGATCGCGCCTCCCACGCCGCCGAAGGGCGGGCGGCCCGCGGCCGAGCTCACCTCGAGCGCGAAGTGCGTCATCCGCAGAGGCGCGGCAGGATCTCGCCGATCGGGCCGCGGATCACGGCCTCGGCGAGGTCGTCCATCTCGGTGGGCTCCGCGTTCACGATCACGATCTGCGCGCCGCACTGCTTCGCGATCGGCACGACCCCGGCGATCGGGTAGACCGACAAGGTGCTGCCGACCGCGAGCAGGAGGTCGCACTCGCGCGCCGCGCCTTCGGCGCGGCGCAAGTCGTGCGCCACCAGGTTCTGGCCGAACGAGATCGTCGCCGACTTCAGGATGCCCCCGCAGCTGCGGCACGGCGGGTCGCTCTCGCCGGCGCGCACGCGCGCGAGCGCGCGCTCCATCGGCGCCCGCTCGCCGCAGTCGAGACAGACCACCTCGCGCAGCGAGCCGTGGATCTCGACCAGCCGCGCCGGCGAGGTGCCCGCGGCGAGATGGAGCCCGTCCACGTTCTGCGTGATCAAGAGGTGCAGGTTCCCGGCCCGCTCCAGCGCGACCAGCGCACGGTGGCCGGCGTTCGGCTCGGCCTTCCACGTCGGCGACTCCAGCCGGTTGCGCCAGGCGCGCTCGCGCGCCTCCTTGTCGGCGACGTAGTGCGACAGCGTGGCCATCTTCTCGGCGCCCGGGTTCTTGGTCCACAGCCCCTGCGGCCCGCGGAAGTCGGGAATGCCCGACTCGGTGGAGATCCCCGCGCCGGTCAGCACCGTGACGCGCTGCGCGGCGCGGATCCAGCCGGCGACCTCGCGCAGCGCCTCTTCCGCTTCCGACATGCGCGGATTCTCGCACGACTGGCGCGGCGGGTCGGGCTTCTCCTACGATGCCCCCGTGCTTCCAAAACCGACGTCCTACCACTCGCCCAAGGTCGAGGGACGGCGCATCGAGGCAAAGGGCGGCCGGACGCTGGTGGCGCGCGAGACCATCCTCCCCGACGAGATCGTGGTCGTGTTCGGAGGCGAGGTGGTGCCCGCAGAGGCGCTCGACGCGCTCTCGCCCCCAGAGCGGCTGCTCACGCTCCAGGTCGAGGAGGGGCTGTATCTCGTCTCCAGCCACGACGGCCCCGCCGACTGGGTGAACCACTCGTGCGACCCGAACTGCGGGCTGCGCGGTCAGATCGCGCTGGTGGCGATGCGCCGGCTCGAGCCCGGCGACGAGGTGACCTTCGACTACGCCATGAGCGACGGCACGCCCTACGACCAGTTCCGCTGTGGCTGCGGCGCGAAGAGCTGTCGCGGCGCGGTGTCGGGCGAGGACTGGAGCCGCCCCGAGCTGTGGGAGCGCTACCGGGGCTACTTCTCGCCGTACCTGCAGCGCCGGATCGAGGCCAAGCTGGCGGCGGGGCGCGACTTGCGGTCTCATACCGCCGCAGGGCGGGTGGAGCAGGAGACAGTGGCGTGAGCGAGCAGGCACCGGAGTACGAGGGCGCGCTGGACCGCGGCCTCGAGGGCGTCGTGACGTGCACGACGTCGATCAGCGCGATCCAGGGCACGACGCTCCTGTTCCGCGGCTACACCATCGAAGACCTGGCCGCGAACGCGACCTTCGAGGAGGTCGTCTACCTGCTCTGGTACGGCTGGCTGCCGACCCGCCGCGAGCTCGACGAGTTCTGCACCGACCTGCACCACTCGATGGCGCTGCCGCCCGAGTCGTTCGGCTGGTTCCACGGCCTGCCGACGCGCGTGCACCCGATGGACTTCCTGCACGCGGTGATCGCCGGGCTGACGCTCCACGATCCCGACGCCAACCTGGTGAACGCGGCGGCGACGCTGCGCAAGTCCACCCGGCTCTCGGCGCGCGTGGGGACGATCGTCGCCGCCTACCAGCGCGTGCGCAGCGGCCAGTGGCCGCTCCAGCCGCTGCCCGAGAAGTCGATCGCCTGGAACTTCCTCTACATGCTGAAGGGCGAGGAGCCCGACGAGGCGACCGTCCGCCGCTTCGACACCTGCCTGATCCTGCACGCCGACCACGAGCTGAACGCCTCGGCCTTCTCGGCGCGCGTGACCTCGAGCACGCTCTCGGGCCTGTACTCGAGCGTGATGGCCGCGATCGGCACGCTGAAGGGCCCGCTGCACGGCGGCGCCAACGAGCAGGTGGCGCGCATGCTGCTCGAGATCAAGTCGCCCGACCGGCTCGAGTCCTGGCTCGAGAACCACTTGAAGTCGGGCGAGAAGGTGATGGGCTTCGGGCACCGCGTGTACAAGGAAGGCGACCCGCGGGCCAAGATCCTGAAGAACATGAGCGCCGAGATCACCAAGGAGAACGGCCACCCCGAGCTGTACGAGATGAGCGCGCGGCTCGAGGAGCTGATGGCCCAGAAGAAGGGCCTGATCTGCAACGTCGACTTCTACTCGGCGTCGGTCTACTACAGCATGGGCATCCCGATCGACCTGTTCACGCCGGTCTTCGCGACCAGCCGCATCTCGGGCTGGTGCGCCCACGTGCTGGAGCAGTACCAGAACAACCGGATCTACCGCCCGCGCGGCAAGTACGTCGGCCCCACCGGCGAGGTCTACGTCCCGATCGACGAGCGCTAGCCGGTCTCGCCCCGACATGGGCACGGCTCTTGCGTCTCCGGCCAGTTGCAGCGGCACGCCGCTTCGTGGAGCCTGGACGCGATGGCGCTCTTGATCTGGGCGGGATTCCTCGCGCTGATCCTCTTGTTCCTGGCGATCGACCTCGGCGTCTTCAACAAGACGCCGCGCGTCATCGGCACCCGCGAGGCCCTGGCCTGGACGCTGTTCTACGTGTCGCTCTCGCTCGCGTTCAGCGCGGCGGTGTACGCGCTGTTCGAGCACGACTGGGGCGGGATCGCCAGCCACGCGCATGAGCAGATCGACGGCCGCCGCGCCGTGGTGCAGTACCTCACCGGCTACGTGGTCGAGTACTCGCTCTCGCTCGACAACGTGGTCGTGATCGCGCTGATCTTCAGCTACTTCAAGGTGCCGCTCGCCTACCAGCACCGGGTGCTGTACTGGGGCGTGCTCGGGGCGCTGGTCTTCCGCGGGCTGATGATCGGCGCCGGGGCTGCCTTGCTCTCGCGCTTCGAGTGGGTCGCGTACGTGTTCGGCGCCATCCTGATCTGCTCCGCGGTGCGGATGCTCTTCGCCAGCGGCGAGAACCTCCACCCCGAAGAGAACAAGATCTACCGCTTCGCCTGCAAGCTGTATCCCGTCCACGACGACTTCGTGGGCCACCGCTTCTTCATCCAGAAGGCGGGCAAGCGCATCGCGACCCGACTCTTCCTGGTGTTGCTCTTCGTCGAGACCTCCGACGTGATGTTCGCGGTCGACTCCATCCCGGCGATCTTCGCCGTCACCAGCCACCCGTTCCTGGTGTTCAGCTCCAACGTCTTCGCCGTGCTCGGGCTGCGCAGCCTGTACTTCGCGCTCGCGCCGATGATCGAGCACTTCCGGTACATGAAGGCGAGCCTGGTGCTGCTGCTCCTGTTCGTGGGCGTGAAGATGCTGCTGCACCACGCCGCGCCGATCCCGAACGGCATCTCGCTCGCGGTGATCCTCTCGATCCTGGGGCTGGGCGCGATCGCCTCGGTGATCGCCTCGCGCCGAGAGACGGCGCGGCTCGGCTCGCCCGTCGCGCCCGCCGAGCTCGAGGCGCTGGCGCGCTTCACCCTGCGCGCCGCCTGGCGCGTGATCGTGCTGGTGGTCGGCGGCACGGTGCTGCTCGTCGGCGTCGCGATGCTGGTGCTGCCCGGCCCGGGGCTGATCGTCGCGCCCGCGGGGCTCGCGATCCTGGCCACCGAGTTCGTGTGGGCGCGGCGGCTGCTCGCGCGCGTGCGCGACTCCGCCTCGAACGCCGCCTCGGCCGTGGGCGGTGCGCTGCGCGGCGGCTCGCGGGGCCGCTAGCCGTGGTGCGCGAGCTCTCCGTGTCGCCCGGCGGACCCGGGCTGCACGAGATCACGCGCGAGATCGAGCGGGTGGTGCGCGAGTTCGTGGGCGAGACCGGCGCGCGCGAGGGCCTGTGCACCGTCTTCGTCCGCCACACCTCGGCGAGCCTGCTCGTGCAAGAGAACGCCGACCCCGACGTGCGCCGCGACCTCGAAGCCTTCTTCGCGCGCCTGGTCCCCGAGGGCGACCCGCTCTACCGCCACACCACGGAAGGCCCCGACGACATGCCCGGCCACGTGCGCGCCGCGCTCACCGCGACCTCGCTCTCGATTCCGATCGCCGGCGGCAAGCTCGCGCTCGGCACGTGGCAGGGAATCTACCTGTGGGAGCACCGCAAGGCGCGGAACGAGCGGTCGCTGGTGGTGCACGTGCAACCCTAGCTCGGAGGTTCCCGATGAGGCCCACGAAGACGTCTTCCTGGTTCGCGAAGCTCGCGAGAGCGATCTCCTACGCCGCGGGCCGCCCAGGCGCCTTCGTGCTGGCCTGCGCCGTGGTCCTGGTCTGGGCGGCCACGGGCCCGTTCTTCCACTGGAGCGACACCTGGCAGCTGATCATCAACACCGGAACGACGATCGCGACCTTCCTGATGGTGTTCCTGATCCAGAGCACGCAGAACCGAGACACCGAGTCGCTGCAGATCAAGCTCGACGAGCTGATCCGCGTCACCGAGGGCGCGCACAACGCGCTGCTCGACCTGGAAGAGCTCGAGGAGTCGGAGTTCGACTCGGTGCGCGGAAACTATCGGCGCCTGGCGGAGAGCGCGCGCGAGGACCTGCGGAGAGGAATCAGAGACACCGGGCGCGCGAGCCTCGACCCTAGCGAGCCGAGCCCGTCTTGACCCGCTTGCCTTCGGAGAGCCCCGAGCCGTCTCCGACCACCAGGGCCTCGCCGCCCGAGAGTCCCTCGTCCACGATGACCTGGTCGCCCCGATCGGCGCCGGTGCGGACCGCCTGCCGGCGCAGCTTCCCGTCGGTGACCACCCAGGCGTAGCTGCCGTTCGAGTCACTGCGCACCGCGGACTTCGGCGCGAGCACGAGCGGGGCGCCACCGGGCTCGGCGGGGCGGTCGCCGGCCATGAACTGGATGCGCACGCTCATGTCGGGCAGCAGGTACTGGTCGGCATTGGTGATGCCGACCTCGATCTTCAGCGTGCCCTTCGCGCGGTTCACCATCGGGTACATCTTCACGAGCTTCGCGTCGTAGTGCTTGTCGGGATACGCGTCGGGAATGACTTGCGCGGCCTGGCCCATGTGCACGCGCGAGAGATCGGCCTCGGCGACGTCGACCTCGGCGCGCAGGTCGGAGAGGTTGGCCATGCGGATCAGGTCGCCCGAGCCGGCGAAGCCGCCGGGCACCGCCATCTCGCCGATCTCCTTCAGCTTGGCCAGGATCACGCCGTCGGCGGGCGCGCGCAGCACGGTGTAGTCGAGGTTCACCTCGGATTGCGCGATGTCGGCTTCGAGCTGCGCGGCGGTGGCCTGGTCGACGCGCACCTGCGTCTCGGCCTGGTCGAGCTCGGCCTGCGAGGCGTAGTTCGCCGTGCGCAGCTTGCGCTGGCGCTCGAGCTGGATCTTGTGCAGCTCGGTGTTGGCGCGCACCACGGCGAGCCGCGCCTTCTGGCTCTCGAGCGCGGCGCGGTAGTCGCGGTCGTCGAGCTTCACCAGCGGGTCGCCCTGCTTCACGCGGTCGGACTCGTCCACGAAGAACTTCTCGATCCGCCCGGGGATGCGCACGCCGATCGAGATGTACTTGTCGGCGGTGACCACGTAGCCGGAGCCGGAGAGGACCGAGACGGCGGGCGCGCTCCCGCCGGGCTCGACCCGATTGGCGTAGGCCACCTGGACGGGCACCGGGCCGCCGAGCGCGAGCCAGGCCACCACCGCCGCGACCGCGGCCACGGCGAGGGCGCCGAGCGCGATCCAGCGCGGGGGCAAGGAGCGGCGCGGCTTCTTCCCATTCCGCGCGTCGCGATCGATGCGCAGCGCGGCGAGCTCATCGCGCAAGTTCCGAGGGGCTTCGGCTGCCATGCGACTGGTAGAGATTCTACGCCTTTCGCAACGCTTCGACCGGCCGCAGGCTCGCCGCGGCCGCTGCGGGCGCGAGGCCGCCGAACACGCCGATCAGGATGGCCAGCGCGAGCGGCATGAGCAGGTCCTGCGGCGCGACGCGCAGCGACACCACGTTGGTGCTGAAGGTCGAGGCCGCGAACCCGATTCCGCCCATCGCCCAGGAGATGCCGAGCCCGAGCGCCCAGGCCACCAGCGCCCCGATCGCGAACGCGAATCCGGCAGTCATCACCGATTCGGCGAGGAACGCGGTGAGGATCGAGCCGCGCGAGAAGCCGAGCGCGCGCAACGTGCCGATCTCGGAGGTGCGCGCCTGCACCGCGGCGTACATGGTGTTGGTGGCGCCGAACATTGCGCCGATGCCGGCGAGCACCGCCAGCCCCGCCACGATGATGTACAGCGTGTTCGCGGTCGACGACAGGCTCTCGTAGTAGTCGATCTCGCGGGTGGCCTGCAGCGCCCAGCGCGGGTCGTCGGCGATGCGGCGCGCGAGCGCATCGATGTCGGCGCCGGGTGCGACGCGGATGCGGAAGCCGGAGTAGGGCAGCGAGCGCTTGGCGTCGTCAGCGAGCTGGCGCGCGTCGACCCAGACCTCGCTCTCGAACGACGAGCCGCCGGACTCGAGGATCCCCACGACCTTCCAGGTCCCGGTGCCGAAGTGGAGCTCCTGACCGAGCGCCGCGCCCTGGTAGCGCCCGGCGACGGCCTTGCCGACCACCGCTTCGCTGCTCGAGGGCTGGAACATCCGGCCCTCTGCGATCTTCACCTCGTCGTGCACGCGCAGCGCGACCGGGTCGACGCCGCGCACCAGCACGTTCTCGCGCCCGCCGGCGGGCGTGTGGAAGAACGGTTGCACCACCAGCTCGGGCGAGACCAGCGGATCGCCCTTCTCGTCCTTGGCGATGCCGTCGAAGAAGCGGATCGCCTGGAAGGCGTCGAGCGAGAGCTGGCTCGAGCCGTCGTTGGTCGCGCCCTTGC
>Ga0306921_10000492_pt1 | contig 34797 bp, 35 predicted proteins | sample sta12Cox44000080_FD_203760 | JGI IMG/M metagenome (GOLD analysis project Ga0306921, IMG submission 203760) | Lab enrichment of tropical soil microbial communities from Luquillo Experimental Forest, Puerto Rico - statoxic.12C.oxic.44.000.080 (v2)... | ecosystem: Environmental > Terrestrial >... | reverse complement strand
CTCTGCATCGCGCGCCCGGTGCTCACGCTGATGCTGATGCTCTCGCTCGTCGTGTTCGGCGTGCTCGGCTACTGCGAGCTCGGCGTCGACCAGCTGCCGAACATGGAGTTCCCGGTCGTCACCGTCACCGCGCAGCTCCCCGGCGCGAGCCCGGAGACGATGGAGGAGGACGTCACCGAAGTCCTCGAAGAGAACCTGAACACGATCGGCGGGCTGCGCTCGCTGCGCTCGACCACCACCCAGGGCGCGGCGATGATCACCGCGGAGTTCGAGCTCGAGCGCGACATCGACCAGGCGGCGCAGGACGTGCGCGACAAGGTCGCGCGCGCGCGTCAGACGCTGCCGCGCGAGCTCGAGCCGCCGGTGATCGACAAGCGCAGCCTGTCCTCGAGCCCGATCATCTGGCTGTCGCTCAACTCGGAGCGGGCGCAGGTCGAGGTCACCGAGTACATCAAGGACGCGGTTAAGCCGGTGCTCGAGACCATCCCCGGCGTCGCCTCGACCGAGATCTTCGGCAAGCGCGAGCGCGCGATCCGGGTCTGGATCGACGGCGAGGCGCTGCGCGCGCGCGGCCTCGCGGTGAACGACGTGGTCGATGCAATCCAGCGCGAGCACGTCGACCTGCCCGCGGGGCGGCTCGAGAGCCAGGCGCTCGAGTACACGCTGAAGACCGAGGCCGAGTTCGAGTCGGTGGCGGACCTCGGGGGCCTGGTCGTGGCGCGCGTCGACGGCGCGCCGGTGCGGCTGTCCGACGTGGCGCGGGTCGAGGACGGCGCCGAGGACGAGCGCTACATCGCGCGCTTCAACGGCCAGCCGGGCGCCGGGATCGGGATCCTGAAGCAGTCGCGCGCCAACACCGTCGAGATCGCGAATCGCACCCACGACGCGATCGACGAGCTGCGCAAGTCGCTTCCCGCCGGGATGAGCTTCCCGACGCGCGACCAGGTGATCGACTTCTCCTCGGCGATCCGGGAGTCGGTGGCCGAGACGCAGTTCGCGCTGGTGTTCGGCGCCTTCTTGGCCACGCTGACGGTGCTGCTGTTCCTGCGCCGGGTGCGGCCGACGCTGGTGATCGGCACCTCGATCCCGCTCTCGCTGGTGGCGGCGTTCGGGGCGATGTGGGTGTTCGGGTTCACGATCAACACCATGACGCTGCTCGCGCTCGCGCTCGCCGTGGGCGTGGTGATCGACGACGCGATCATCGTGCTCGAGAACATCGAGCGGAGGCGCCACGCGGGCGAGTCGCCGCGCGAGGCGGCGTCCGCCGGCACGCGCCAGATTGCCTTCGCCGCCACCGCGGCGACGCTCTCGATCGCGATCGTGTTCCTGCCGGTGGTGTTCGTGCGCGGGATCGTGGGCAGCTTCCTGCGCGAGTTCGGGCTCACCGTCGCGGCCTCGGTCGCATTCTCGCTGTTCGTGGCGCTGACGCTGATCCCGATGCTGGCCGCGCGCATGCCGCCCGAGCCGCCGCGCAGCCGCGGCGTGTTCCGCTGGCTCGAGCTCGGCTTCGCGCGCCTGGAGCGGCACTACGTGCAGCTGCTCGACTGGGCGTTCGCCCACCGCGCCGTCGTGCTCGGCGGTGCCGCGGTCGCGTTCGCGGTGGCGCTCGTCTTCGGCTCGCTGCTCGGCTCCGAGTTCTTCCCTCCCACCGACGAAGGACGCGTGTTCGCGATGTTCGAGACGCCGCCCGGGACCTCGCTCGCCGGCACGGTCGAGCGCGTGGCGCAGGCGGAGAAGTGGATGCTCGCGCAGCCCGAGACCACGGGCCTGTTCGACGGCGTCGGCATTTCGGGCCCCGAGGGCCCGGGGGACGTGACCCAGGCGGTGCTGGTCGCGATCCTGAAGCCGCGCAGCCAGCGCAGCCGGGGCGTGCAGGAGATCATGGTCGCCGCGCGCGAGGCATTCCGGAACGTCCCGGGGCTCGAAGCGCGGGTGTTCGACCCGACGTCCGCGCTGGGCGGTGACGCGCGCGGCGAGCTCGAGTTCGCGCTGCGCGGCAACCTGGCGATCGACCAGCTCGACCGGCTCTCCGACGAGATCGTGCGCCGGCTGCGCGAGAAGCGCGGCTTCGTCGACCTGTCCAAGTCGCTCAAGGTCGGGCTGCCCGAGCTGCGCATCGTGCCGGACCGCGAGAAGTGCAGCGCGGTGGGCGTCGACGCGCGCAGCCTGTCGGCGATCGTGCAGGCGGGCATGGGCGGCCTCGACGTGGCGAAGTTCAAGCAGAACGGCCACCGCTACGACATCCGCGTGCGGCTGGCCGATGCCTTCCGCGCCGACCCGGCGGCGGTGGGCGGCCTGTTCGTGCGCACCCGCGACGGTGGCGTCGCGGAGCTGCGGAACCTGGCGCGGATCGAGACCGGCGCGGCGCCATCGATGATCAGCCGCGACCAGCGCCAGCGCAGCGTCACGATCTCGGCCAACCTCGAGGGCATCACCGTGGGTGAGGCGATCCAGGTCGTGCGCAACACCACCGAGGGCCTGCTGCCCGAAGGCGCGGCGCTCCACTTCGGCGGCAGCGCAGAGCAGTTCCTCGAGAGCCTGCGCCAGTTCGGCCTCGCGATCAGCCTGGCCGTGCTGGTGATCTACATGGTGCTGGCGGCGCAGTTCGAGAGCCTGCTGCACCCGCTCACCGTGATGCTGGCGCTGCCGCTGGCGATGGTCGGGGCGTTCGGGGGGCTGCTCGTCATGCACCTGTTCCGACCGGGCATGACGATCAACCTGTTCAGCGTGATCGGGATCATCCTGCTGATGGGGCTGGTGACCAAGAACTCGATCCTGCTCGTGGACTTCGCCAACGAGCTGCGCAGCCGCGGCCGCGACGGGCTCGCGGCCATGCGCGAGGCCGCCCCGGTGCGCATGCGCCCGGTGCTGATGACGGCGGTCGCGATGATCCTCGGCGTGCTGCCCGCCGCGGCGGGCGTCGGGCCCGGCGCGGAGACCCGCGCGCCGATGGCGGTCGCGACCGGCGCCGGGATGTTCTCGTCGGTGCTGCTCACGCTGGTGGTGGTGCCGGTGTTCTACGTCGCGCTCGACGGCGCGGTCGAGCGGCTGCGCCAGGCGCTGCACCCGCGCGCACGGCGAGCGGCCCCGGACGCGAACGCGCGCTAGCGTTCCCGCCCATGCGCGTGTCGGAAGCGGGGCCGCGCCCCGCGGCGGAGCGCGGTCCCCTGCGCCGCCCCGCTCTGCCCGAGCTGCCCCTGCGCGGCTACCGCTTCGAGCGGTGGACCGAAGCCTGCTTCGGCGCGGGGCCGGCGCTGATGGAAGGCGGCTTCGTCGGCGTGATCGCCGACAAGCTCTTCCACGTGCACCCGGCGGTGCTGGCCCTGATCACGGCGGCGCCGATGTTCGGCAACCTGTCGAGCTCGCTCTGGGCGCGCTTCGCCCACGGCCGCCGCCGCGTGCCTTGGACCGCCGTGCTGATGGCGGCTTTCACGCTGTGCGTGGTCGCGGTGGCCGCGATCCCCGAGGGCCGCGCCGGCGCGGCGTTGCTCGTCGCGCTGCAGGTGATCTCGCGCCAGCTGCTGGGCGGGGTGACCACGCTGCGCAGCATCGTGTGGACCTTGAACTATCCGCGCGAAGTGCGCGGCAAGCTGACGGCGCGGCTGTCGATGATCTCGACCGTCTCGTTCGTGGCCACCTCCTGGGCGGGTGCCCAGCTGCTCGACGCCAATCCCGAGAGCTTCCGGCTCGTGTATGCGCTCGGCGCGCTCCTCTCGGGGTTGGGCGTGATCGCGTTTGCGCGCGTGCCGCTGGTGGGCGAGGCCGAGCACCTGGCCGAGGAGCGGCTCGCCGCCGCAGAGGCGCAAGGCGGCGTGCTCTCGCTCCTGCGCGCCGACCGGCTCTACGCGCGCTTCCTCGGCTGGCAGATGATCGGGGGGATCTCGAACATGATGGTCGAGGCGCCGGTGCTCTACCTGGTCTCGAACGAGATGCAGGCGAGCTACGCGGAGTCGATCGCCGCCACGATGGTGGTGCCGTTCGCGCTCTCGCTGCTGACGATCCCGTTCTGGGCGCTGTATCTCGACCGCGTGCACGTGTCGGCCTACCGCGCGGTGCACGGCTGGACCTTCACGGCGTCCCAGCTCCTGCTCTGGGTGGGCGCCGGGATGCACTCGCTGCCGCTGGTCTTCTTCTCGCGCTGCGTCCAGGGCGCCGCGCGCGGCGGCGGAGCGCTGGCCTGGACGCTCGGGCACAACGACTTCGCGACGCGCGAGCGCGCCGGCCTCTACATGGGCGTGCACGTGACCCTGACCGGCGTCCGCGGCGCGATCGCCCCCTTCCTCGGCATGGCGCTCTACGTCGGCTGGGCTGCGCACGCGCTGCCTGGAGCTGCGCTCGAGCTGCCTGCTTGGAAGGGAATCGGCGACGGAGTGATGCCGCTCGCCGCCGCGATGTCCGCTCTCTCGGCCGTCGGGTTCCGCCGGCTGCAGCGGAGCCTCACCGCGCTACAGCCCTAGCGACTCGGCTGCCGATGCAGGCTGAGTGGTGTGCGCATGAGCCCGCACGAGTCGCTCGAGGTGCTCCGGCACGCGGATACTCCGCTGGCCCTCCGGCGCATCCTCGAGCGGGTCGTGCGGCCGGGCATGCGCGTGCTGGACGCCGGCTGCGGCGTCGGCATCTCGGCGCTCTGGGCCGCCCGCGCGGGCGCGACCGTAGTGGCGGTCGATCTCGGTCAGACCCAGCTCGCGCGCCGGCTGGCCGAGGCCAACCGCGTGGCCGACCACGTGCGCTGGGTCCGCGGTGACCTGGCGCGCCTGCAGCGTGACGACCTGGGGGCGCCCTTCGACCTGGTGATCGCGCCCCGCTGCGAGGGTGACCTGCGCCGCGACGAGTCCACGCTGCGGCTCACCGCGCAGCTCCTGGAGCGCTTCCTTGCGCCGAACGGCCGGGTCGTTCCCGACCGGATCAGCGCGCGCGCCTGTGCGGTCGAGTGGCCCGAGCAGGACCTGCCCACCCGGCTGCGCGAGCTGCGCAGCGAGGTCGAGGCCCTGCGCGGCCGCTACGGCCTGGTGTTCGAGCCGCTGCTCGAGGACCTGGGCCGGCCGCCCGACCCCGCCTGGTTCCCGGCGCACGCGCCCGACGGCCGCCTCGCGCGCGACGGCGCACGCCTGCTCGGCCGTCCGAGCGAGTTCTACCGGCTCGATGCCGGGCGCAGCCTCGAGCCGCTGCCCAAGTCGCTCACGCTCCAGGTCGCCTCGCCCGGGACGCTCACGGGCGTGCTGTTCACGCTGTCGCTGGCCTTCGGCGACGACGTCTTCAGCGAGCGCGAGTCGCTCGGCTGGATCGCCGAGCCGCTGCGAGTCGAGCCCGGTGAGCGCGTGTCGCTCTCGCTCGACGCCCGCTGGCGCGAGACCAACGCGCTGGGGCTGGCGCTGCACGAGCTGCAGCCGCAGAGCTAGCTCGAGCTCTCCTCGGGGCGCGGCGCCGCGGGCGCGGGCTCGACCAGCACCACCTCGAGCGCGCGCAGCCGCTCGAGCTCGGTGCGCTGCGAGCGCACTTCGTCCTTCTTCAGCTCGAGCTCGCCGCGCAGCACGACGTACGCCTTGTCGAGCGTCTCCCAGCGGCCCTTGTACTTGGCCGCATCGCGCCGCGCCGCCTCGAGCTCGGTCCCGAGCTTGGCGAGCTTCGCCTCAGCAGCGCCCGCGCGCTGCTCGACGGCGGCGACGCCCGCCTGGTCGGCGAGCGGCGCCAGCTCGGAGACCCGGGCGCTGGCGCGCTCCAGCTCCGCCGCGGCGCGGGCGGCCTCGGCGGACACGCGCTCGAGCTCCGCATGCAGGCGCACGATCTCGTCGCGCGCGGCGCGGCTGTCGCCCTTCTCCGCCGCGAGCTCGGCCTCGAGCGTGCGGATGCGCGCCGGCGCGCTCTTCTCCTCCTCGCGGTCGTCGCCGGCGCGGCGCTTCAGCTTGTCGTGCTTCTTGCGCAGCTCGGAGAGCTCCTCGCCGCGCGCCCGCAGCTCGGCGGCGCGCTGGTCGAGCCGCTTCTGCGTCGACTCGAGCTCGCCTGTGCGCTCCGCCAGCGCGCCCTCGAGCTCGCGTGCGCTGGACCGGGCCGCGCGCAGCGACACGAACAGGAACGCACCCGCCGCAGCGGCGAGCGCAAAGGCGATCCAGCCGGCGGCCGCGGCCGTCACGACGCGCGCGCCACGTGCTTCTGGATCGCATCGAGCACGGTCGGCCAGACCCCGCGCGGGAGCGAATGACCCATGCCGTCGATCAAGAGCAGCTCGCTCCGCGCAATCGCCTGGTGCGTGTCGAGCCCGCCCTCGACGGGCACCAGCGGATCCTCGAGCCCGTGGATCACGAGCGCTGGCACGTCGAGCTTGGCGAGCGCCTCGCGCCGGCTGCCGGAGGCGATCGCCGCCGCCGCCTGCCGCGCGACGCCCTGCGGATAGAACCCGCGGTCGTAGGCGCGCCCTGCGAGCCGGCGCCCGCGCTCCTCGTCGAAGGGGAAGCCCGAGCCGCCGAAGAGCCGCTGCGAGACGAGCGAGTGCTCGATGTAGGCTTCGCGCTCCGTCGGCGGCGGCGTGGAGAGCCGCGCCATCGCCTCGGGCTTTGCCGGCGGCAGGCCGGAGTGCCCCGTCGTGGACATGATCGAGGTGAGCGAGCGGACGCGGCCGGGGTGCTCGATCGCGAGCGTCTGCGCGATCATGCCGCCCAGCGACGCGCCCACCACGTGAGCGCTCGCGACGTCCAGGTGGTCGAGCAGCCCCGCAGCGTCGTTGGCCATGTCGGCGAGCAGGTACGCGACGCCGAGCGGCTCACCCGCGGCGCGGCGCGCGAGCAGGACCGCGATGCCCGGCGCGGGAGCGCCGTCGAAGCGCGTCGACAGCCCGACGTCGCGGTTGTCGAAGCGGACCACGAAGTGGCCCCGGCGCGCGAGGCCGAGCACGAACTCGTCGTCCCAGGCGATCAGCTGCGCGCCCAGCCCCATGATCAACAGTACGGGGGGGTCGCCGGGGCTTCCGACCGCGTCGTACTCGAGCTCGATGCCGTTGCAACGCGCGCGTGCCACGCGCGAATGATACTGGAATCGGGCGCCCTATTCAGACAGCGCGAGGTCGAGCCGCGAGAGCCAGGCGGTGTTCGCCTGTTGGCGCGCCCGCAGCTCGCGCTCGAGCGCGTCTGCGCTGTCCCGGAAGCCCATCGCCTCGAGCGCGAAGAGAGCGCGCGCAGCGGTCTCGGCGCTCGCCGCTGGCTCGCGTGCCGTCGCGCGCTCGCGCGCGCCTTCGAGCAGGCGCGCCCGGATCCGGCTCGTGAGCGGCAGCTCGAGCGCGGCCGCCCTGCGCGCTCCCTCGCCCGCGACCTCCACCCGCAAGCTGCGCGGCGCGGCTCCCGGGACGCCATCGACGAGCGCCAGCAGATCCACGTGCAGGCGACCCGTGGCGTCGGTCGACAGCGCGACGGCGGGCGCGTGCCCGAGCGCGACGGTGACCGCTGCTCCCGCGAGCGGCCGCGTGCTGCGTTCCTCATCGGGCTTGAGCTCGCGCGTGCTGCGCGACACCTCGCGGCCCTCGACGCGCGTCTCGGACTCGACGTTCAGCGCGGGATTCAGCGCGGCGAACGCGAAGTCGGTGCCGCCGTCGATGAAATCCTGCGGGATGAGACCGAGGCAGAGCTTGTTCGAGGCGCGCACGCCGACGAAGAACGGCACCGCGACCAGACCCGTCGGGACCTCCCACAGCTCGTTCTCGAGCCGCCAGGGCGTCTCCTCGTCCAGTCGGACCAGCGTCTCGCGCCGGCGCACCAGCACGGTCTCGTCGACCGAGACCACGAGCTCGAGCGCTGGCGAGGCCACCACCGGCGCAGGGGCGTCGATCCGCGTCGCCGCGCGCGTGACGTCGCGCGACTCGTGCTCGCGCACCTCCTCGTCGAAGCGCACGTGATTGGCGCAGCCCAGCGCCGCGGCGGCACACAGCCCCAGCGCAGCCCAGCGTCGCAGCATCGGACTCTTTTCGACGCTCGCGACGCCCTGGTTGATGGCCTCGCGAACACGCAGCGCACGCGCAGCTGGCGCGCAGCCGACGCGCGCTAGGCGAGCATCTTCCGGCCGCTCTCGATCACTTCTTCGGCGCGCGAGGCCGGCGGCGGCGCCGACGGCACCGCGCGGCCGCGCTGCACCGCGGGCCGCTTCGTCACGCTCTCGCGCCAGCGCGCGAGATTCGCAAGGCCGTCCAGCCCGACGCCCGCCCACTCGTGGATCGAGACCCAGGGCCAGGTCGCGATGTCGGCGATCGAGTAGTCACCGGCGAGATACTCCGCGTCCGCGAGCCGCCGGTCGAGCACCTCGTAGAGCCGCCGCGTCTCGTTCTGATAGCGGTCGATCGCGTACTGGATCTTCTCGGGCGCGTAGCGGAAGAACACGTTGGCCTGGCCCTGCATCGGGCCGACGCCGGCCATCTGGAACATCAGCCACTGCATCACCAAGGACCGCCCGTTCGCGTCGGCGGGCATGAGCTTCCCGGTGCGCTCGGCGAGATAGACCAGGATCGCGCCGGACTCGAACACCGCGAGGTCGCCGTTCGCGCGGTCGACGATGGTCGGGATGCGCCCGTTCGGGTTCAGCGCCAGGTACCACGGCTCCTTCTGCTCGAGCTTGTCGAGCCGGATCGGGTGCACGGTGTACGGCAGCGCGAGCTCTTCGAGCGCGATCGAGACCTTCCACCCGTTCGGGGTCGGAGCGGTGTAGAGATCGATCATGGCTTTCCCTCCGCTGGGCGGCCGATAGACTGCGCCCATGTTCGCCTTCGCATTGGCCGCCGCCGTAGCGCTCTTGCTGTTCGCAGACTACCGCGAATCGGCGCTCGGGGTGTGGCTCGCAAAGCCGCTCGCCTCGACCGTGTTCGTGGCGGCGGGGGTCGCGAACGGCGCGTTGGGCTCAGGCTACGGGCGGCTGGTGCTCGCCGCGCTCGCGCTCTCCTGGCTGGGCGACGTGCTGCTGATTCCCGCGAAGCGGCCCGCCATCTTCCAGGCGGGCATCGCGGCCTTCGCGCTCGCGCACGTGGCGTACGTGCTCGCCTTCCTGCGGCGCGGCTTCGATCCCGTGCGCTCCGCGCTCTGCGCCCTTCCCGCCGCCGCGGCGCTCGTGCTCGCCGCCCGCTGGCTGCGCCCCCACGTGCCCGCCGACATGAAAGCGCCGGTGCGCGCGTACATGGGAATCCTGTCGGCGATGCTGGTGGCTGCGGCCGGCGCGTCGGCGGTCGACCCGCGCATCTTCGCGGGCGGCGCCCTCTTCTACCTGTCCGATCTCACGGTGGCGCGCGATCGCTTCGTCGCGCCGGGATTCGCAAACGCCGCCGTCGGTCTGCCGCTCTACTACGCCGCCCAGCTGGTGCTGGCGGGGACTGCGTAGAATTCGCGCCATGAATCCCGTTCGCGCCGCACTGATCGGAGCCGGGAACCGCGGCCGCCAGGTGTTCGGCCGGTTCGCACGGCGCTTCCCGGAGAAGCTCCGGATCGCCGCGCTCGCGGAGCCGCGTGCGGACCGGCGCGCCGCTGCGGCCGCGGACCACGAGCTCGGGCCCGGGAGCGTGTTCGCCGACTGGCGCGAGCTGTTCGCGGCGGACCTCGAGCTCGATGCCGCGATCGTCGCCACCGGCGACACCGAGCACGTCGAGCCGGCGCTCGAGGCGCTGGCACGCGGGCTCCACGTGCTGCTCGAGAAGCCGATCGCTCCCGACGCCGCGGACTGCCTGCGCGTGGTCGAGGCCGCCGAGCGCGCGGGCCGCGTGCTGCAGATCGGCCACGTGCTGCGCTTCATGGACTTCTACCTGCGCGTACACCAGATCGTGTCGAGCGGACAGCTCGGCGCGGTGCAGCTGATCGACCTGCGCGAGCACGTCTCCTACTGGCACATGGCGCACTCCTACGTGCGCGGGAAGTTCCGCAACCGCGCGATCGCGGCGCCGTTCATCCTGGCCAAGAGCTGCCACGACCTCGACCTGTTGGCCTGGTTCGCCGCGAGCCCCGCCGCGCACGTCTCCTCCTTCGGCGCACTGGGCGCCTACGTTCCCGAGCGCGCGCCCGCGGGTGCGGCCGAGCGCTGCGGCGCCGCCTGTCCGGTGCAGGCGAGCTGCCCGTGGGACGCCGAGCGCTTCTACCTGCGGCCCGACGACTCGGCCGCGCGCTTCTGGCCCTTCTCGGATCTCTCCGCCGACCCGAGCCAGGAGGCGCGCCGGCGCGCGCTGGCGGAGAGCCCGTACGGCCGCTGCGTGTTCCGCTGCGACAACGACGTGATGGATCACCAGGTGGTGTCGGTCGCGTTCGAGAGCGGGCTCATCGGCACGCTGGGCGTGCACGGCTGCGCCAGCGAGGAGCGCCGCACCATCCGCGTCTCAGGGCACCTGGGCGAGCTGCGCGGGGTGATGCAGACGGGGCTGATCGAAGTCTGGCGCCACGGCGCGCCGCAGATCGAGACGATCCGCGTCATGGCCTCGCCCGGCCACGGGCAGGGCGACCGGGGTCTCGTCGAGCACTTCTGCGACCTGGTCGCGCGCGACGCGCACGACGAGGTGCGCGCATCGGGGCGGGTGGCGCTGGAGAGCCACTACCTGGGCTTCGCGGCCGAGCGCGCGCGGCTCGAGTCGCGCGTCGTGGACATGGCGAGCTACCGCGACGAGGTCGAGCGCGCGGCGCGCGAGCGGCTCGCCTAGTCCGGCAGATCCCCACCTTCCGTCAACAATCGCTCGAACTCTTCGACGGGGACGGGGCGGCCGAACAGGTAGCCCTGCATGCGCTCACAGCCGAGCTCGACCAGCAGGTCGCGCTCCTCGCGGGTCTCGACGCCTTCGGCCATCACGTCGAGGCCGAGCTCGTCGGCGACCGCGAGCACCGCGCGCGTGATCGCCGCGCGCGCGGGGTCGTTGCCGATGTCGCGCACGAACGCCTGGTCGATCTTGAGCGCGCTCGCTGGAAACTGGCCCAGCACGGCGAGGCTCGAGTAGCCGGTGCCGAAGTCGTCGATCGCCACGCCCACGCCGAGGTCGCGCACGCGGCGCAGCGCGCTCTGCGTCTGCTGCACGTCCTCGATCAGCGCGTTCTCGGTGATCTCGAGCTCGAGGTGGTGCGGGTCGAGGCCGGTCTCGCGCAGGATCTCGGCGATCTTCTCGGGCAGCGCGGAGGCACGGAACTGCCGCCGCGACACGTTCACCGAGATCGGAAAGTCTCCCAGGCCCGCCCGCTCCCAGGCCTTCTTCTGGGCACAGGCGGTGCGCAGCACCCACTCGCCGATCGGCTCGATCAGACCGCTCGCCTCGGCCAGGGTGATGAAGTCACCCGGCGGGATCATGCCGCGCTCGGGGTGCTGCCAGCGGATCAGCGCCTCGGCGCCGACCAGCGCGCGCTTCCCGACGTCGACCTGCGGCTGATAGTAGAGCGAGAACTCGTTGCGCAGGAGCGCCTCGCGCAGCATCACCTCGAGCTGCATGCGCTCGAACGATCCGCCGCGCATCTCCGCCGAGTAGAACTGCGCCTGGCCCCGCGCCTCCTCCTTCACGCGGTGGAGCGCCACGTCGGCGCTGCGCAGGAGCGCGTCGGGGTCGTCGCCGTCGGTGGGGTAGATCGAGACGCCGATGCTGGGTGTGACGTAGATCTCGCCGTCCGCGACCTCGTGCGCCTGCGCGACCGCGTCGAGGATCTTGCGCGCGACCACGCCCGCGTCGTCGCGGCCCGAGAGGCTGGTCAGCACCACGCCGAACTCGTCGCCGCCGAAGCGCGCCACGATGTCGCTGCCGCGCACGCAGGCCTTGAGCCGGCGCGCGACCGACTGCAGCAGCTGGTCGCCGGTCGCGTGGCCGAGGTTCTCGTTCACGCGGTCGAAGTGGTCGAGGTTGATCACCAGCACCGCGAGCGTGTGCCCGTAGCGCCGCGCGTAGTTCATGGTGCGCCGCGTGAACTCGCGGAAGTAGGCGCGGTTGGCGAGACCCGTGAGCGCGTCGTGGGTCTCGAGGTAGCGCTTGCGCCGCTCGGTGTGCTCCATCGCCTCGGTCGAGCGGCGCAGCGCGTCGACGGTGGTGCGGAAGGCCGCCTGGCCCTGCTCGGCCGCGCGCGCGAGCTCTGCCTGCGTCTCGCGCTCGGCCTTGGCGCGCGCGAGCGAGAGGATCCGCACCGCGGCGATGCGCGGGTGCACGGGCAGCACCAGCGCGTCGTCGGCGCCGAGCTCGAGGCAGCGCGCGAGCTCGTCCTGCTCGTCCGCTTCCGCCGCGACGAGCAGCGGCACGCCGTCGAGCGCCGGCTCGGCGCGGAGCTCCGCGCAGCGCCGCGCACCCGAGCTCGCGCCGCCGCACAGGCAGAGCACGACCAGCGCCGGCTCGAACTCCGCCGCGGTTTGCGCGGCGGTCGCCGACCACGGCGCGATCCGCAGCTCGAGCTCGCTCTGCGCGAGCGCAGCGGCGAAGGTGCGCGCACTTCCGCTGCTGTCGTCGATGATCAGGACTCGAGACATTCCCCTGCCGTGCCCCGCAAGCGCGGTTGCGCACCCCTCGCTACCGGTTCGGCATCGCGCGAGGTGCGATGAAGTGGCGCACCTGACGCGCCTGTCGCCGCCCGGCGTCAGTAGCGGAGCAGGGCCTCGACCGGCGTGCCGTCGAGCGCTTTGCGCCCGTCGAGGAACGCGAGCTCGATCAGGAAGCTCGCCGCGACCACCTCGCCGCCGAGCGCGCGCACCAGCCGCGCGGTCGCCGCGGCGGTGCCGCCGGTCGCGATCACGTCGTCCACGATCAAGACTCGCTGGCCCGCGCACACGGCGTCGCTGTGCATCTCGATCTCGGCGCTGCCGTATTCGAGCTCGTAGCTCTCCCTCCGCGTCTCCCAGGGGAGCTTCCCCTGCTTGCGCGCGACCGTGAAGCCCGCACCCAGCGCGAGCGCGACCGGCACCGCGAAGATGAAGCCGCGCGACTCGATCCCCACCACGAGGTCCACCCGTGACTTCGCGAACGGCGCGGCGAGCAGCTCGCAGGCGAGCTTCAGCGACGGGCCGTTCTGCAGGAGCGGCGTGATGTCCTTGAACACGATGCCCTTGCGCGGGAAGTCGGGCACGTCGCGGATCTGCGCGGCGAGCCGGCTCGCCGCGTCGTCGAGCTTCATTCCAGGTACCCCAGCGGATCGTGGGGAGTCTGGTCGGTGCGGATCTCGAAGTGCAAGTGGGGCGTGGTGGCGTTGCCGCTCTGTCCCACCTCGGCGATCGCCTGGCCCTTCTCCACGAAGTCGCCCGGGTGCACCAGCAGCTTCGAGTTGTGCGCGTACACCGTGTAGAGGTGCCCGGTGTGCTTGATCACGATCATCTTGCCGTAGCCCTCGAGCGTGGCGTCGGCGTGGATCACACGTCCCGCCTCGGCGGCGTATACGCGCGTGCCCTTCGGCGCGCGGATGTCGATGCCCTCGTGCGGATGCCCGTGGCGCGTGCCGAAGCGGCTGATGATCTCGCCCTCGACCGGCCAGCCGAAGTGCGGGCTGCCGCCGGCCGTGCCCCGGGGATCGCGCGAGGCGTAGGTACGCGCGTCGTCGCGGCGCGCGTCCACCGACGCCACCGTGGGCACGCGCAGGCGGGCGCCCGTGGCCACCGAGCGCACGTCCGTGATGCCGTTCTCGGCCATGATCGCGTCGACGGTGGTCCCGTACTGCTTGGAGATGCGCCACAGCGTCTCGCCCGGCGCCACGGTGTGGAGCGCGATCGAGCGCCCGGAACGGGCTGGAAGGTCGGGCTGGGTCACCGGGGGAAGCGGGATCCGGCCGTGCTCGCGCTCCGCTGGCGGCGGCCCCTCGGCCGAGCCGCACGCAGCGGCAGCGGCCAGTGCCAAGCCCGCCAGCGCGAGCCGGACGCCCGTCAATCGCGCGCCTTCTGGCGCCGGTGTCGCCAGACGTACACCCCGATCAAGACGCACACTCCCCCGAAGAGCCACAGGGTCGCCTTGTGGAGCAGCGGCCGCCAGAGGGCCTCGCTCTGACCGGCCAGGTAGCCCAGGCCGACGAGCACCGCGCTCCACAGCCCCGCCCCCAGGGTGGTGTAGAGCGCGAAGCGCGGGAAGCTCATCTGCGTCACGCCCGCGGGGATCGAGATCAGGTGGCGGATGCCCGGGATGAGCCGCCCGACGAAGGTCGTGATCTCGCCGTGGCTGGCGAAGTAGCGGTCCGCGGCGTCGAGGCGCTCCGGCGTCACCCCGACGTAGCCTCCTATCCGCACCATCGCCGGCCGGCCGAGCCACATCGAGACCGTGTAGTTGAGCGTCGCCCCGATCAGGCTCCCGAGCGCCCCGCAGAGCACCGCGAGGATCGGGTCCATCTTCTCCTGCGACGCCAGGTAGCCCGCCGGGATCAGCGCCGCCTCGCTCGGGAACGGCAGGATCGTCGACTCCACGGCCATCATGATCAGGATCCCCGCGTAGCCCCACTGGTGGACCGTCGCGATGATCCAGTCGAAGATCCCCTCGAGCACGAGCCCCCCTTCCGCAGCGCCCGCCGCGCGCGCCAACGCTATACTGCGCGACCGGTTCGGGGCGTAGCGCAGCTTGGTAGCGCGTCTGAATGGGGTTCAGAAGGTCCCCGGTTCAAATCCGGGCGCCCCGACCAGGGACGACGGGCACTTAGCTCGTGGCCTTCCGGGTCATCGCTCTGGTGGGCCAGCGGTGTGCCAACTGCTGCTAGGCCGAAACAGGGGCGCGCTAGAGCAGAGGAGAGACTCTCCGATCGCGGCTCCACTGAGCGGCAATTCTCCTCATCCACGACACTGGGCAGCGCCCACGGCAAGGTTGAGGTCTCCCAGTTCCACTTTGCTCCACTCGCTCGTCTGCCGGCTGCCGGCGCAATCTTAGTGTCGAGTTTCGGCGGCTTTCTGATCTTTGCAGCCCTGGCAACGATCCTCTTCGAGTGGAGGGCGCTGTCGGCAAGGGCCTTCCGGTGGTGGCTCTTGGCAAGCCTTGCCCTTGCAGCCGGAGTTCGGGTGGAGTCCGGCACAGGTCGCGTTGTTGCACCGGGCGGAACCGACTGCTCACTCGAACTTGCTGCGCTAAGCTAGACGCGTTGTGTCCCCAACGAGGGATCGCAGTCCGCGCTTCGAGTACCAGAGCCAGGAGTCCACGCTCACGCTCGCCGCGGGACTGGACGAGTACTACCGCGGCCACCCCGCTTTGATCAGACCTGAAGCCATGGGAGCCGAAGACGCCGAGCTCTTCCGCCACCACGACATCTGCCATGTGATCTTCGGTCTCGACACAACGATGGTCGACGAAGCGATGGCGGACCTGCGCACCGTGCTCGGCACCGACGTCGGGGTTCGATGCTACGTGCGCTACCTCCGAACGAGCCAAGAGGCCCAACGAATCTTCGAGGCGGCCGGCTACCTGCGTGTGATCGGCGCCACGCTCCGCGCGACGCCGCGCTTCGTTCGCGCACTCTTCCAGGCGCTTCGGACGCGCCGGCGCTGGCCGTGGAACCCGCCGGAGGAATATCTGGGCAAGCCGCTCCGGTTGCTGCGAGCTGCGCACGGGATCCGGGTCATCTAGGACCTCGGCCACGTATGGCACGACCTTGACATCGTTCCAATCGGCCGCGTCGCTGCCGCCGTTGCCCGCTGCGGGGTCCATCCGCCATTCTGGGTTGTCTTCTGCCTACGGACTAGCTGCTGTCGGCTGCTCGTTGGTCACGTGGCGAGCACCTTCTTCGCCCCTGAGAGCTGAGGACGCAGCTGCCCGTCGTCGGCTTCAGAGCCCCTGCCGATGATCAGCTTTGCCCGCTACTCGTGCGCGCTCGCAGTGCCGCTGCGCATCTCGCGGAGCGCGTCCCAGATCTGGTCGTTGAACGCGGCCTGGAGGTAGACCAGCTCGGGCGTGCAGTCGACCCAGTTCCCGCAGGTGGGCGTGAGCTGGATCTCCTCGGTGCCGGGCGCAATCGCGAGGTTGCGCTGGAGGCGGCAGGCGATGGAGGTGCTGGGCCAGCGGCCGGGGCCGTCGGTCTCGACCAGGAACTGGCTTTCGCTCTTGATCGGGAACGCGCAGCGCTGCGAGACCCACTCGATCGCCTCGTTCCAGGCGGTGTCGCACTCCCCCTTGGAATCGCACGTCGGTGTGCGGGCGGCGCGCCGCTGAACGTCCAGCCGCGCGGGGACTGCCATCGGGAGGCAGCCGGCGAGAGCGACGCAGAGCGCGAGTGTGCCGACGTGAACTCGCACGACTGCAGTGTCGATCAACGCACCGCCAAAAGCGATGAGCCGATCATGAAACACGGCTCACTCCAGCGACGCTTTGCGGGGAGCCCGGGGTGACCGATCGGTGCTGGCGACGCGGCGCGGTCTATCGATGAGTTTCTCATGAAAGCTGCACAACATCTTTTTGCGTGTAAACCAAAACGCAAAATCGCTGGCTAGATTCCCTCGCGCCGTGACCACACGGATGTCGGGAATCGCCACCTGGGCTCGTTCGAAGTAGTGGGGGGAAACGCTGCTGCCTCGGTCCGCCTGCGCGCTCGCGCGCGGAACGGCTTGCGGGTCTGCGTGGACTTCGACGGGACCGTTGCGCTCGGCGACGTCACCGACGCGGTGCTCGAGCGCTTCGCGGCGGCTGACTGGGAAGCCGTCGAGGCGGCCTGGGTGGCGGGGGAGATCGACGCGGCGACGTGCATGCGGCGTCAGATCGCGCTCATCGAGGCACCCATGACGGCATTGGAAGACTTTCTCGACCGCCAGGAGCTCGAGCCGAGCTTCCCGAAGTTCGCGGCCTGGTGCCGCGACGTGCGGATCCCGCTCGCGATCGTGAGCGACGGGGTCGAGGACTTCGCGCGGCGCATCCTGGCGCGCCACGGCCTGGACGACATTCCGCTGTACGCGAACCGGCTGAAGCTCGACGCGGGGCGATACGCCCTCGCCCATCCCTGGCGCGAGCGCGCGTGCCTCGCAGGCTCGGGCGTCTGCAAGTGTGCGATCGCGATCGGCGCGGACTCGCCTTCACGGCCGATCACCGCCTACGTGGGCGACGGCCGCTCGGACCGCTGCGTCGCCGCGCACGCCGACCTGGTGTTCGCCAAGGACTCGCTCGCCGCGCACTGCGCCGAGCGCGGCATCGCCCACCTGCCCTGGAAGAGCTTCGACGACGTGCGCAGCGCGCTCAGCGCGTGGCTGCAGGAGATCCACACGACTTGACGGCTTCCCTCTCCGAAGACGAGCTCCGCGCGCTCGAGGCCCGCTACTGCTCGCACGGCGACACGGTGCACTACCTGCCCGAGCCGAAGTTCTTCGAGCGCTGTGAGGGCAGCTTCTTGTTCGACCGCGAGGAGCGCCCGTTCCTCGACCTGCAGATGTGGTACTCGGCGGTGAACTTCGGCTACCGCAACGAGCGGCTGAACGCCGCCGCGCACCGCCAGCTGGACCGGCTGCCGCAGGTGGCGTCGCAGTATCTCCACGCCGAGAAGGTCGAGCTCGCCGCACGCATCGCGCGCTACACCGAGGAGAAGTTCGGCGGGCCGGGGCGCGTGCACTTCAACGTCGGCGGGAGCCAGGCAGTGGAGGACGCGCTCAAGCTGGTGCGCAACGCGCGGGGCGGCAAGAGCCTGATGTTCGCCTTCGAGGGCGGCTACCACGGCCGCACGCTCGGCGCGTCGGCGATCACCTCGAGCTACCGCTACCGCCGGCGCTACGGCCACTTCGGCGACCGCGCGCAGTTCGTGCCGTTCCCCTACTGCTTCCGCTGTCCCTACGGCAAGAAGCGTGACAGCTGCGAGCTCTACTGCGTCTCGCAGTTCGAGCGGCTCTTCGACAGCGAGTACTACGGGGTGTGGGACGGGAAGGCCGGCGAGGCCGAGTTCGCGGCGTTCTTCGTCGAGGTGATCCAGGGCACGGGCGGCTACGTGATCCCGCCGCCCGGCTACTTCGAGCGGCTGCAGTCGGTGCTCGAGGCGCGCAAGATCCTGATCGTCGACGACGAGATCCAGATGGGCTTCTTCCGCGCCGGGAAGCTCTGGGCGGCCGAGAACTTCGGGCTGCGCCCCGACGTGGTGGTGTTCGGCAAGGCGCTCACCAACGGGCTGAATCCGCTCTCGGGGCTGTGGGCGCGCGAGGAGCTGATCAACCCGGCGGTGTTCCCGCCCGGCTCCACTCACTCGACCTTCAACGCCAACCCGATGGGCACGGCGATCGGGCTCGAGGCGATGAAGCTGATGAGCGAGGTCGACTACGCGGCGCTGAGCCTCGAGAAGGGCGCATATTTTCTCTCGGGCCTGCGCGAGCTGCAGCGCAAGTTCCCCGAGATCGGCGACGTGGACGGCCTGGGGCTCGCGCTGCGGGTCGAGGTCTGCGAGGCGGACGGGCACACGCCCAACAAGAAGCTCGTCGACCGGCTCGCCGAGGAGGGGCTGAAGGGGGACCTCGAGGTGGACGGTCAGAGCTACGGGCTGGTGCTCGACGTGGGCGGCTACCACAAGAACGTGCTGACCCTGGCCCCCGCCCTCACCATCACGCGCGGCGAGATCGATTTGGCGCTCCGCCTGCTCGAGTCGCTGTTCGTGCGGTGCCTGCACACGTGAGCCCGCTGCGCTCGACGCTGACGCTCGCGCTGTTCGCGCTCGCCTTCGCCACGCTGGTGGGGCGCGAGCTGTGCTTCAAGCTCGCTGCGGACCAGACACAGCGGCGCGGCGGCAGCGCGGGCACGTCGGTCGGACGTCCGGCCTTCTGGCTCGGCATCGCCGTCGGCGCAGCCGCGATCGTGACCTGGGTGCTCGTGCTGCAGCACGCGCCGCTCGCGATTGCCTATCCGATCATGGCCTCGACCTACGCGGGCGTGCCGGTCGCGAGTGCGCTCTTGTTCCGCGAGCGGCTCACGCGCTCGCAGGTCGTCGGCGTCGGCCTGGTCACCGCGGGCGTGGCCTGCGTGCTGCTGTCGGAGCTGTGAGTTGACGACCCTGCGCAAGCCGGCGGATCGCAGCTTCCGGCTGCACGGGTCGCTCGGGAAGGGCGTCGTGCTGATCCACGGGCTCACCGGCGCGCCGGGCGAGATGAAGTATCTCGCGCGCCAGCTCCACCGGCGCGGCTTCAGCGTGCGCGCGCCGCAGCTCGCGGGTCACTGCGCCGATGCCCGGGCGCTCTTGCGCACCGGCTGGCGCGACTGGCTCGACTCCGTCCACGCCGCCTTCGAAGCGCTGCGCAGCGAGGTCGACGAGGTGTACGCGGCGGGCATCTGCGTGGGCGGCGCGCTCGGCATCGCGCTCGCCGCCGAGCGGCCGGAGCTCTCCGGCGTGGCCGTCTACTCGATGACGTTCCACTACGACGGCTGGAACATGCGGCACTGGTACAGCGCGGTGGTGCCCTGGCTCGAGCCGTTCGCGAACCTGCCGGGCATCCGGCGGCTGTCGTTCCGCGAGCCCTACCCGTTCGGGCTGAAGGACGAGAAGCTGCGCGAGGCGGTCGAGCGCGCGCCGCACTCGGTGATCGACGGCGCGCTCGATCGCCTGCCGCTGGGCTCGATGTACCAGATGCACCGGCTCGGCCAGCACGTCGAGCGGGTCGGCAGCCACGTGGCGCAGCCGGTGCTGATCCTGCACGCGCGCGAGGACGACATGAGCGACCCGCGCAACGCGCTGCGCCTCCGCGCTGCGCTGGCCGGGCCCGTCGACCTGCGCCTGGTCGAGGACAGCTACCACATGCTGCACGTCGACAAGCAGCGCGACGCGGTGGCGAGTGCGACCGCCGCGTTCTTCGGCGCCGAGGAGATCGGTGCGGCACGGCGGCGGCTGAGGCCGCCGGCGTGAGCACTGCCACGCTCCACCCCGACGCGCGCGAGCTGCGCCGGCGCCGCGCGTTGTGGCTGCTGTGGATCGCGTTGCCGCTGGCGGGCCTCGGCTTCCAGATCGCCGCGAAGCTGGTCGCAGAGGCGCTGCTCGACGTTCCGTGGGGATGGGTCCTGGCCGAGCGGGTGCTGCGGTTGCCCGCGGCCTGGATCGCGGTCGCCTGCGAGCTCGCGGGCCTGGCCGCCTGGATGGTGATCCTGTCCGAAATCTCGCTCGGGGCCGCGTTCTCGATCTCGGCACTGAGCTACGTTCTGGTGATCGGTACGAGCTGGACCCTGTTCGGTGAGCCGGTCGCCGCGCTGCAGATCCTGGGTGGGACGGCGATTCTGGCCGGTGTCTGGCTGATCGGCCGGGCACCTCGAAAGGAGTGAGGAAAGTGGCCGCCACCGAGAACGAGCTGCTCGACATCATCGCGACCGAGGCCATCGTCGACCGCGCCACCTTGAAGCGCGAGTCGCCGCTCGCCGACCTCGGCATCCAGTCGCTGGACGTGGTCAGCGTGCTGTTCGAGATCGAAGAGCGCTGGGGCGTGACGATCGACGAAGAGGACCTGCCGCGGATGGCGAACCTGGGCGAGGTGCTCGACTACCTGGTCGCGCGCATCAACGCGGTCCCCGCGTAGGACGCCCATGGCGGCGGATCGGCGCATCGCCGTGACCGGGTTGGGCGCGATCTCCGCGCTCGGCCACTCGGCGGTCGAGAGCTGGAAGGCGGCGTGCGAGCCGCGGTCCGGCATCGCGCTCCACACCCTGGACCCCGGCCCCGACGCCCCCGAGGCGCAGACCCTTCCGCTGGCCCGGGTCGAGCCGGGGTTCGAGCGCGCGGTGGAGGCCCACTTCGGCCGGCGGGTCTGTGGGCAGCTGGATCGCTTCGCGGCGCTCGCGCTGGCCGCAGCGTTCGAAGGGCTGCGCGACGCGGCGCTGCTCGACGATCCGGACCTGCACCGGGCCGCGGTGGTGCTGGGTCACGGCTTCGGCGGCGCCGAGACGCTGGAGAAAGGATACCAGCGCTACTTCGGGGCGCGCATCCCGCGCGTGCACCCGATCACGGTGCCGCGCGCGATGCTGAGCGCCGGAGTGAGCGCGGTGGCGATGTCGTTCGGCATCCGCGGCCCGGTGTTCGCGGTGTCGAGCGCGTGCGCGTCGTCGGCGCATGCGGTCGCGCAGGGTGCGGCGCTGATCCAGATGGGCGCGGCCGACGTCGCGGTCACCGGAGGCAGCGAGGCGATCATCACGCCGGCCACCATGCGCGCCTGGGACGCGGTCCGGGCGCTCTCGAGCGAGACCTGCCGCCCGTTCTCGACCGGCCGCGACGGCATGGTGATGGGCGAAGGCGCCGCGGCGCTGGTGCTCGAAGAGCTCGAGCACGCGCGGCGCCGGGGCGCGCGCGTCCTCGGCGAGCTGGTCGGCATCGGCATGTCGTCGGACGCGCACCATCTCACCCAGCCGTCGCTCGAAGGGCCGGTGACCGCCATGACGCAGGCCCACCGCGCAGCGGGGCTCGCGCACGCGAAAGGCGTGCTGATCGCGGCCCACGGCACCGGGACGCCGCTCAACGACGAGAACGAGGCTGCGGCGATCCACGCCGTCTTCGGCGATCGCGCGGCGCAGCAGCCGGTGATCGCGACCAAGAGCGCGCACGGCCACCTGATCGGCGGCTCGGCAGCGCTGCAGGCGGTGATCGGCCTGCACAGCCTGGCCGAGCAGCTCGCGCCGCCCATCCTGAACTATCTCGGTCCCGATCCGCTCTGTGTGCTCGACCTGGTGCTGGAGCGCGCGCGGAGGATCTCGTGCAGTCACCTGCTCGTGAACGCATTCGCGTTCGGCGGGCTGAATGCCTGTCTCGCGTTCGCGGCAGCCCGGCAGACTGAGCACTAGGCGAGCACGAGCCGGACCGCGAGCACCGCGCTGATGGTGAGCCCGATCGCCACCACCAGCCGCCGCACCACGACCTGCCCCAGCCGCTTCGCCATGCCGGCGCCGGAGAACCCGCCCAGGACTCCCCCGGCCATCATCAACAGCGCCACCGGCCAGTCGACGCGGCCGGCGAGCGCGAAGGTGATCGCCGCGAGGCCGTTGATGCAGACCGCGGCCAGGTTCTTGAGCCCGTTCATGCGGTGGATGTCGGTCAGCCCGAGCAGCGCGAGCGACGCAAGCATGAGGATGCCGATCCCCGCGCCGAAGAAGCCGCCGTACAACGCCACCAGGAACTGGAAACCGGACACGGCGGCCAGGTGCGCGAGCTGTCGGCGGTCGCTCCCGGGATTGGCGATGCGGCGCGCCCAGACGCGCAGCGGCTCCTGGCTCATGAACAGCACGGTCGCGCCCAGCACGAGCAGCGGCGCGAGCTTCGCGAAGGCGGCGTCGCCGACCCGGTCGGCGGTCAGCGCGCCGATCACGCCGCCCACGATGCTCGGTACCGCCATCGCGGCGAGCAGGCGGCCTTCGCCGGCGATCTCGTTCCGGTAGCCCCAGAATGCGCTCATCGACCCGGGCACGAGCGCCATCGTGCTGGTCGCGTTCGCGGTCACGGCCGGCAGGCCGGCGGCGAGCAGCGACGGGAAGGTGAGCAGCGTGCCGCCGCCCGCGATCGAGTTCACCACGCCCGCGCAGAACGCGGCGCCGAACAAGACGAGCTCCATCCCCAGGCTGATCTGCCCCATCGCGAGCCGCCTTGTGCCACAGCCACGCGCGCCGCGCAAAGCGGTAAGCTGCCGGGCAGATCCTCACCCCTCGCCTAGGAGAGAATTCCCATGATCGGCTACGCCACGCTCGGCACCAACGACATCGCGCGCGCCGCGCGCTTCTACGACGCGCTGCTCGGGGAGTTCGGCGCGAAGCGCGCGATGGAGAGCGACCGCCTGATCCTGTGGGCGACCGGTCCCGGCCAGCCCATGCTCTCGGTGATCAAGCCCTTCGACAACAAGCCCGCGACCGTCGGCAACGGCGTGATGATCGCGCTGATGGCGACGAGCAAGCAGCAGGTGAACGCCATCCACAAGAAGGCGCTCGCGCTCGGCGGCAAGGACGAGGGCGCCCCAGGCCCGCGCGGCGACGGCTTCTACGCCGGCTACTTCCGCGACCTGGACGGGAACAAGCTGAACGCCTTCTTCATGGGCTAGCGCTCGACGGCCTCGAAGTCGCGCGGCAGCGGAGCGCGGATCTCGAGCTCGGGACCGCGCTTCGCGAGCCGCGCACGCAGGCTGGCGGCGTGGAGCTGCACGCGCGACGCGCTGGTCGGTGCGCCGGCGCGCCACGGCGGGCCGTACAGGTCGTCCCCCGCGATCGGCGTGCCGCCCGCCGCGAGGTGCACGCGCAGCTGGTGCGTGCGGCCGGTCTCCGGCAGGCACTCGACCAGTGCGCGCTCCGCTCCTCGCTCGAGCACACGGAAGTGCGTCACGCTGGGCCGCGTGTCCGCCGCTGCGCGCGCGCAGCTCGAAGCGGAAGCGCGGCGGCGTGCGCGCGGGCCCGATCGGCCCGGACACGGTCCACGTGTCGTCCTTCGGCGGCGGCGCGACCAGCGCCAGGTAGCTGCGCACCACGCGGCGGTCCTGCAGCGCGCGGCCGAGGAAGCCCGCGCGCTCCGCGTCGCGCGCGAACAGCACCACCCCGCTGGTCTGGCGGTCGAGCCGGTGCGCGGCGCGGAGCCCCGGGCACGCCAGCCGTTCGCGCAGCGCTGCCTCGAGCGAGAAGCGCTGGCTCGCGCGCGTGCCCTGCACCGGCAGCCAGGCGGGCTTGTTCGCGGCGACCACGCCAGCGGCGTCGTGGAGCACGACGCCCTCGTCGAGCGCCACCGGCTCGGGCTCGCGCGCCAGCGCGTACACCGCGACGTGTACCCCCTCTTCGACCGCGTCGGGCGGCGCGTCCGGCTCGACCGGGTGCGTGTCGAGCCAGATCCCGCCGTGGTGGAGTACGCGCGCGAGGCCCGCGGCGTCGAGCCCGGCCCGCTCGCCGAGCTCGCGCGCGAAGTCGGCCCACAGCGCGCGCGCCGGTGCGATCCAGCGCGTCGCGCGCACCGGCGGATCGAAGCGTTCCGCCTCCGGTGAGCCTGCGGGCCGTTCCGACACCGCGCGAGGCTATCAGATAAGATCGGCGCCGATGAGCAGCCTCGACGGCAAGGTCGCGATCGTCACCGGCGGAGCGAGCGGCATCGGCGCGCGCACCTGCGAGCTCTTCGCCGAAGCGGGCGCGCGCGTCGTGATCGGCGACATGCAGGAGGAGCGCGGCCAGGCCGTCGCCGCCGAGCTCGGCAAGAGCGCCGTGTTCCAGCGCACCGAGGTGAGCCGCGAAGACGACGTGCGCGCGCTCGTCGCGCGCGCGCAGCAGGAGTGGGGCCGGCTCGACTGCATCTTCAACAACGCGGGCTTCGGCGGCGCGCTCGGTCCCGTCGCGGAGACGCCGGTCGAGGAGTTCGACCTGACCTTCGCGGTGCTCGTGCGCGGCGTGTTCCTGGGCATGAAGCACGCGGCGCCGCTGCTCTGCCGCCAGGGCGGCAGCATCATCAACACCGCCAGTGTCGCGGGGCTCGTCGCCGGCTGGTCGCCGCACGCCTACGCCGCCGCGAAGGCCGCCGTGATCCAGCTGTCGAAGTCGGTCGCGCTCGAGCTCGCCCCGCATCGCGTGCGCGTGAACGCGATCTGCCCTGGCTTCATCGCCACCCCGCTCGCGCTGAACACGGTCGGCCGCACCGCGAGCGCCAGCGAGGCCGACGCCGCGCGCGAGACCATGGCCGCGGCCCAGCCGATCCCGCGCCCGGGCGAGCCCGACGACATCGCGCAGATGGCGCTCTTCCTGGCGAGTGACTCGTCCACCTTCGTGACCGGCCAGGCCCTCTCCGTCGACGGCGGCTTCAGCTCCGGCCGCCGCTGGGAGGACCAGCCCGACATGTTCCGCAAGTACCGCCCGTTCCGGGTGTACCGGCCGAGCTAACTCGCCGCCGGCTCTCCAGCCACGAGCACCGGATACTGCCGTTGCGGGGCGTCGCACGGGGTGCGGGTGATCTCTCCGTCGGCGCCGCGGCGGAGCGCGATCGCGCCTTCCGGCGCGAACTGCACGATGTAGGCGCGGCGCTCGGCGCTCGTGAGGTTCGGGCCGGTTGCGTGCGGCGTGAGCGACGAGAAGACCACGATGCCGCCGGCGCGCGCCGGCGCCGCGATCGGCTCGGCGGGCGGCTCGTCGAAGCAGACGAAGCCGAGCTCGGTGGGGACGTGGGCGAGCGTGCCGCCGCGGTGGAGCCCGGGGACGACGCGCGGGCAGCCGTTGTCTTCCGTCGCGTCGGTGAGCGCCACCCAGCAGGTGAGGTACGCCTGGGGCTCGACAAAGGTGTAGCCGTTGTCCTGGTGCCACGGGAACGGCGCGCGCGTGCCCGGCTTCTTGTACACCGCCTGGTCCCAGTAGAGCCTCACGTCGGGGCCGACGAGGTCGTGTACCAGGTCGCAGAACACGGGGTGGCGACAGAACTCGCGCAGGAACGGCGAGCGCGCGACCAGGTGGGTGGTGAAGGTGATCTCGTCGGCGCGCGCGATCGCGAAGCGGCCGCCCGGCTGGGTGCGCAGGAACGCCTCGGATTTCGCCTCGAACGGCGCGATCTCGGCGACCACGCGCGCGACCGTGTCGGCGTCGAACGCGTCCTCGAGTACGAAGAAGCCGCGCTCGTCCCAGCTGCGCGCGTGTTCGCCGCTGATGCGGCGGTAGGGCCCGTGCGGCGGCTGCCAGCGGAAGCCGCGGCTCCAGGGGTGCGGCTCGGGTTTCACGACGGCTGCCAGCCGGGCCAGCCGCGCAGGCGCGGCTCGGGCAGCGGCGGCGCGGCCGGCAGGTCCCCGGGCGCGCGCGGGAAGGCGATCGGCGTGACCCGGCCATCGACGGCGGCGCCTGGCGCGATCGCGTCGCGGTCGACGCTCGGGTGGCCGAAGCGCGACTGCAGCTTCCGCGTCGAGCCGTCGGCGAAGTAGATGATCGTGTGGACCCGGCGGGTGCGCGCGCTCTCGTTCGCACCCGCCACGTGGATGGTGAGCCCGTGGTGGTAGGCGACGTCGCCGGGCTCGACCGGCACCCACTCGGGCGGGACGCCCCGCGCCTCTTCACCGTGCTCCAGGTCGAACCCGGTCGAGGTGAAGATGTTCGCGAACTTGCGGACGTTCCAGTGGTGCGAGCCCGGCACGTAGCCCATGCACCCGTTGCTGCGGTCGGCACCCTCGAAGGCGATCCAGGCGGTGATCGTGTTCGCCTCGGCCAGCGGCCAGTACGGCTGGTCGTGGTGCGCGTCGGTGCCGCGGCCGCCGGGCTCCTTGTACAGCGCCTGGTCGTGCCACAGCCGCAGCGCCGGCTGCCCGAGCAGCTCGGCCGCGGCCTGCGCCAGCCGCGGGTGGAAGGTGAGCGCCCGCACGTCGGGGAAGTCCTCCCACAGGTTGATCACCTGGTGGAACGACTGCTCGTAGAGCGTGCGCTCGGCCAGCGGCCGCGTCTCGTGCGCGGTGCGCGCGGCGACGCCGCGGTCGACCGCCGCGCCGTAGCGCTGGACCTCCGCGGACGTGAGCAGCCCGGGCATGCGGACGAACCCGCGCTCCGCGAACTCCTTGCGCTGCGTCTCGCTCGTGATCGCCATGGCTCAGTATAATCGCGGCGTGGCGGCGAAGAAGAAGTCGGCGAAGCGAGCGAGCAGCAAGAAGACCCAGAGACCCCGCGCGCGCGGGAAGGCGTCGTCCGGGACGGCCGCGCCCCTCGACCCCGTGGCCGCCGCGCTCGCGCGCCGGCGGCTCGCGCTGATCCGCGCCGACTAGAGCGCCGTCGCCAGCTCGCGCAGCCGCAGCAGGTCCTCGCGGACCTTGGCGAGGCCGACGCGCGGGGGCGGGCTGTCGGCGCGGCGCGCCTCGCGCGCCAGCTCCTGCAGCCGCTTGCGCGCGCCCTCGATGGTGAAGCGCTCGGCGTAGAGCAAGTGCTTGATGGTGAGGATCGTCTCGAGGTCGCGCCGCCGGTACATGCGCTGCTTCGAGCGCGACTTCGGCGGCGCCATCGCCTTGAACTCGGTCTCCCAGAAGCGCAGCACGTACGGCTCGACGCCGATCAGCTTCGCGACCTCGCCGATGCGGAAATAGGTGCGATCCGGGATCTTCGCCATCTGCGCGGCGACCGCGTCGATCATAGGTCCACCCCCCCGACCGACAGCGTAGCGCGCTATTCGTCGTCGTCCTCGTCCGAATGAGCTTCGTTCGCCTGCGGCTCACTGCGCGCCGCTCAGCGGCTTGCGCGCTCAGCTCGGGACGGCCCTCGCCTCGCTCCCCGCAGCTCGAACTATTCGTCGTCGTCCTCGTCGTCGTCGTCCGAGCCTTCGATCTCCTGGCCCTCGTTGAGCGCGTTCTTCAGCACCAGGCTGGGCTTGAAGGTGAGCACGCGCCTGGCCTCGAGCTGGATCTCTTCGCCGGTCTGCGGGTTCCGACCTTTGCGCGCGTTCTTCTCGCGCACGATGAAGTTCCCGAAGCCCGAGAACTTCACCTTCTCCCCGCCGACGAGCGCGTCCTTGATCACGTCGAAGACGGTCTCCACCAGCTCCGCCGACTCCTTCTTCGAGAAGCCGACGCGCTCGTAGATGGTCTCCACGATGTCCGCCTTGGTCATTTCCCCCTCCTATGACTCTCGGTCACGAACTCGCAGCCGGGCCTTCCCCTAGCGCAGCTCGGCCCCGAAACGCTGACCGAGCATCGCCACGATGCGCTCGGTCGTCTTCCCCACCTCGGTGTCCTGGAGCGTACGGTCCCCGCGCTGAAACACCAGCCGGAAGGCGATGCTGACCTTGCCGGCCGGCACGCCCCTCCCCTCGTATCGGTCGAAGATCTCCGCGGACGCGAGCGCCTGGCCCGCCGTCTTGCGGATGGCGTCCAGCACGGCGCCGGCGGGCTGCGCCCGGTCGAGCAGCACCGCCAGGTCGCGCCGGATTGCCGGGTACGGCGAGGGCTCGCGGTAGCCGGGCAGCACCGGGTCGAGGCGCAGGCAGGCGTCCAGGTCGAGCTCGAAGACGGCGCAGGGCACCCCGATCGAGAACGCCTTCGCCACCTCGGGGTGGAGCTCACCCACCCGACACAGCACCGTGTCGCCGCGGCGCAGCTCTCCGCAGGCGCCGGGGTGCAGCCAAGGCGCGTCGCTCCCGGCGTGGAACGCCGCCGGCTGGCGCAGCTCGCGCAGCACCTGCTCGGCCATGCCCTTGGCCAGGTAGAACGGCTCCGGCGGCTGCGCCTCCCACAGACTCGCGCGCCCGCCGGGGATCAGGAGCGCCGCCGCCCGCAGCGGCTCGGCCGGCAGCTCGTTCCCGCGCGCCAGGAACACGCGGGCGGCCTCGAACACCACCACCCGCTCGACCTGGCGGGCCAGGTTGCGTTCGGCGGCGTGCAGCAGGTTCGGCAGGAGCGTCGTCGCGAGCTCGGAGCCCTGCCCCGGCATCGGGTTGCCCAGCCGCACGGTCTGCCGCAGCGGATCGCCGGGCGGGAGCTGCAGCGCGTCGAGGTCGGCCGCCTCGAGCGCGGGGAAGAGCCGCAGCTCGCACAGGCCCGCGGCCGCCAGCGCCGCGCGCGCGCGATCCAGCAGCGTATAGCCGGCGGGGCGCTCGACCGGGTCGGCTTCGCTCCTCGGCATCGTCGCCTCGATCCGGTCGTAGCCGAAGATGCGCGCGATCTCCTCGACCAGGTCGGCGGGAATGTCGAGGTCGTTGCGCCAGCTCGGGATCGCGCAGTGCAGGACCTCGCCGCCGCGCGCGGCGACGCCCACCCGGCCGAGCAGCTCCACCACGTGGTCGGGCGTGAGCGCGGTGCCGAGCAGGCGGTTGGGGTGCGACGCGTGCAGCTCGATCTCGTCGGTGTGCGCGAGCGGCGTGCCGAGCGCCTCGACGCGGCCGCGCGAGACCTCGCCTCCCGCGAGCTCCGCCACCAACAGCGCGCAGCGGTCGGCCGCGCGCGCGACGCCGTCGCGGTCGACGCCGCGCTCGAAGCGGTACGACGCCTCGGTGCGCAGGCCGAGCCGGCGCGAGCTGCGGCGCACCCCGATCGGCTCGAACTGCGCGCTCTCGATCAGCACGTTGCGGGTGCCCTCGCCCACCTCGGTCTCGGCGCCGCCGATCGCGCCCGCGAGCGCGATCGCGCGCTCCGCGTCCGCGATCACCAGGTCCGCGCTCGCGAGCGCGCGGGTCTCGCCGTCGAGACAGGCGAGCTTCTCGCCCTGCCCCGCGCGGCGCACGCGCACGCGCCCGCCGCGCAGCGTGGCCAGGTCGAACGCGTGGAGCGGTTGGCCGAGCTCGAGCAGCACCAGGTTGGTCGCGTCGACCACGTTGTTGATCGCGCGCATTCCGGCGGACTCGAGCCGCCGGCGCAGCCAGTCGGGCGAGGGGCCGACGCGCACGCCGCGCACCACGCGCGCCACGTAGCGGGCACAGCCGTCGCGCGCCTCGATCTCGACGCGCACGTCCTCGGCGGCCGGCCGGGTCCCTTCCCGCGGCTCGCTCGGCGGCAGGTGGAGCGCGCCGCCGAAGAGCGCGTGCACCTCGCGCGCCATGCCGAGCATGGACACCCAGTCGCCGCGGTTGGGCGTGATCTCGACGTCGAGGATGGTCTCGCCTGCCTGCAGCACCGCGGGCAGCGGCGCGCCGACCGGCGCCGCTGGATCGAGCACCAGGATGCCCTCGTGCTCGTCGGAAAGCCCGAGCTCGCGCGCCGAGCAGATCATGCCCTCCGAGGTCTCGCCGCGGATCTTCGACTTCTTGAGCTTCGTGCCGTCGGGAAGCGTGGTGCCGGGCAAGGCGACCGCGACCTTCTGGCCCGCGGCGACGTTCGGCGCGCCGCACACGATGCCGAGCGGCTCTGGCCCGCCCACGTCCACCTTGCAGAGCGACAGCCGGTCCGCGTTCGGATGGGCGTGGCGCTCGAGCACGTGCCCGACGCGGATCTCCGCGAGGTCCGGGCCGGAGCGCAGCACCTCCTCGATCTCGAGACCCGCGAGCGTGAGCCGCTCGCACAGCGCCTCCTCGCTCGGGAGCTCGATCCACTCGCGCAGCCAGCCGAGCGGGACCTTCATGCCAGCGGCTCGAGCACGCGGACGTCGCCGTCGAACATGCGGTGGATGTTGGGGATGCCGAAGCGCTGCATCGCCGTGCGGTCGATCGTCATGCCGAACGCGAAGCCCTGCCAGCGGGTGGCGTCGATGCCGCAGTTCTCCAGCACCCCGGGGTGGATCATCCCGCAGCCGCCCCACTCGAGCCAGCCGCCGTGCCAGGAGAAGTCGAACTCGGCCGACGGCTCGGTGAAGGGGAAGAAGTGCGCACGGAAGCGCAGCCGGACTTCCGGGCCCATCAGGTGGCGCGCGAACGCGTACAGCACGCCCTTCATGTCGCCGAAGCTCACCCGCTCGTCGACCATGAAGCCCTCGATCTGGTGGAAGAACGGCGAGTGCGTGGCGTCGAAGTCGACGCGGAACACCCGTCCGGGCGCGATGAAGCGGAACGGCGGCGTGCGGCCGGTCATCGCGCGGATCTGCACCGGGCTGGTGTGCGTGCGCAGCACGTGGCCGCCCGAGACGAAGAAGGTGTCGTGCGAGTCGCGCGACGGATGGTCGGCGGCGATGCGCAGCGCGTCGAAGCAGTGCCACTCGGTCTCGACCTCGGGCCCCTCCTCGACCGAGAAGCCCAGCCCCGCGAAGAACTCGGCCATGTCGCGCTCGACCCGCGTCACGGGGTGGAGCGCGCCCCGCGCCGGCGCAACACCGGGAAGTGTCACGTCGAGCGCGCGCTCGCGCAGCGCGGTGTCGGAGCTCGCCCGCTCCAACGCGCGCTCGCGCTCGCCGGCGGCCGATTCGATCTCCGCGGCGGCGCGGTTCAGCGCCTCGCCCGCGCCCGCGCGCTCGCCCGGAGGCAGCGCCCCGATCGCGCGCAGCCGGGTCGAGACGGAGCCCTTGCGGCCGAGGAAGCGCGCGCGCACCTCGCGCAGCTCCTGCAGCGTCGCCGCGGCGGCGAACGCCGCGCGCGCCTCCGCCACCAGCGCAGCGAGCTCGCCCTCGGCCCCCACGGCCCGGCTCAGGCGGCTGACTGCGCCAGCTTGCAGAGCTCCGAGAACGCGTTCGGCTCCGCGACCGCGAGCTCGGCCAGGATCTTGCGATCCACCTCGACGCCGGCGCGCTTCAGGCCCGCGATGAAGCGGCTGTAGCTGAGGCCGTGCTCGCGCACCGCGGCGTTGATGCGGGCGATCCACAGCCGGTGGAACTGGCGCTTGCGCTGGCGCCGGTCGCGATAGGCGTAGACCAGGCTCTTCTCGACCGCGAGCCGCGCGGGCCGCACCAGCGTACCGCGGGCCGCGTAGAAGCCGCTCGCGCGCTTCAGAATCCTCTTGTGGCGCCGTCGCTTGGTGACGCCGCGCTTGATCCTCATGCTCTGGGTCCCTTCTCGGTTACAGGTACGGCAGCATGCGCTTCAGCCGCGGCTGGTCGACCGCATCGGCGACCACCATGCCGGTGACCTTGCGCTTCTGCTTGCGGGTGCGGTTGATCAAGCGGTGGCCCTTCCAGCCCTGCGTGCGCGCGATCTTTCCGCTGCCCGTCTTCTTGAATCGCTTCGCGGCCGCCTGCCGCGTCTTAACCTTCGGCATCGCTCTCTCCCTGGTCCTCGTCTTCCTCGAGCTCGTCGTCTTCGAGCTCCTCTTCCTCGGGCTCTTCCGGCTCTGGCTCGTGCGTTGCCGCTTCCTCGGCCTCGAGCTTCGCCTGCTTCGCCGCCTCGGCCGCGCGGCGCGCCTCGATCTTCTTGATGGCGGCCCGGTCGGGGCCGAACATCATCGAGAGCATGCGCCCTTCCATCTGCGCGCGCGACTCGGGCTTGGCGATCTCCGCCAGCCGCTTCGTGACGCGCTCCAGCAGCTCGTGCCCGACCTGGACGTGCGTGATCTCGCGCCCCCGGAAGGTGACGGTCGCCTTGACCTTGTCGCCCTCCATCAGGAAGCGCTCCGCCGCCTTCATCTTGAAGTCGAGATCGTGCTCGTCGATCTGCGGCCGCAGCTTGATCTCCTTCAGCTGACTCTGGTGTTGCGAACGCTTCTGGGTCGAGGCCTTCTTCTTCAGCTCGTACTTGTAGCGCCCGTAGTCCATGATCTTGCACACGGGCGGCGTGCCGTTGGGCGAGATCTCCACCAGATCGAGCCCGATGCGCGCGGCGATGTCGCGCGCGGCATCGGTCGGCATCACGCCGAGCTGCTGTCCGTCCTCGTTGACCACCCGCACCTCCGGCACTCGGATGGCGCGGTTCACTCGGACCTTGTCCTTCTCGGGCGCGACGTCGCGCCAACGGCGTCTACGAAATCCCACGCGTTCTGATCTCCTCCTGGATGTTCTTCTCGAATTGCTCGAGCGGCATCACTTCCTGCGCGCCGCCTTTGCGGCGGCGGACGCTGACGCTGCGCGAGGCCTGCTCGCGCTCGCCCACGACGAGCGCGTAGGGAATCTTGTGCGTCTCCGCGGCGCGCACGCGGTAGTTCAGCGTCTCGCTGCGCAGGTCCGCCTCGGCGCGCACGCCGGCCGCACGCAGCAGCTCCGCGACCTCGCGCGCGTACGCGGTCTGGCGGTCCGAGACGGGCAGCACCACCGCCTGCTGCGGCGCCAGGAACACCGGGAAATTGCCGCCGGTGTGCTCGAGGTAGATGGCGATGAAGCGCTCCAGCGATCCCAACACCGCGCGGTGTAGCATCGCCGGCTCGTGCTCGGCGCCGTCCGCGCCCACGTAGCGCAGCCCGAAGCGGCCGGGCATCGCGGTGTCGACCTGGATCGTGCCGAGCTGCCACCAGCGCCCCATCACGTCCTGGAAGTGGCGCTCGATCTTGGGCCCGTAGAACGCGCCCTCGCCGCGCTTGATGCCGGAGAGCTTCCCGTTCTGCTCCACCGCCTCGACCAGGAGCCGCTCGGCGCGCTCCCAGTCCTCGATCCGCCCGATGAACTGCGCCGGCCGGGTCGAGACGTAGGTGGCCACGCCGGAGAAGCCGAGGTCGCGGTCGACCTCGTTGCACAGCTGCATGAAGCCGTCGATCTCGGAGCCGATGTCCTCCCAGGCGCAGTAGATGTGCGCGTCGTCCTGGGCCATCGAGCGCACCCGCGTGAGCCCGTGCAGCGAGCCGGTGCGCTCGTTGCGGTGCAGCCGCGAGAACTCCGCCAGCCGCAGCGGCAGCTCGCGGTAGGAGCGCTTGCGCGAGCGGAACACCAGGCAGTGGCCGGGGCAGTTCATCGGCTTGACCCCGAGCTCCTCGCCTTCCTCGGAGCCCGGGAACAGGAAGAAGTCGCCGCGGAAGTTGTCGTAGTGGCCCGAGGTCTTGAACAGCTCGGCCGAGAAGATTTGCGGGCACATCACTTCTTCGTAGCCGTGCCTGCGGTAGAGCCCGCGCACGTAGTCGACCAGCGCGTTGTACAGCGCCAGGCCCTTGGGCAGGTAGAAGGGCGAGCCCTGTGCCCACTCGTGGAACTGGAACAGCTCGAGCTCGGCGCCGAGCTTGCGGTGGTCGCGCTCGCGCGCGAGCTCGAGCCGCGCGAGGTGGTCGTCGAGCTGCTTCTGGTCCTTGAACGCGACGCCGTAGACCCGCTGCAGCATCTTGTTGTTCTCGTCGCCGCGCCAGTACGAGCCCGCGAGCTCGGTGAGCTTCCAGGCGCCGATCTGGCCGGTGCGCTGCACGTGCGGCCCGCGGCACAGGTCGACGAAGTCGCCGTCGCGGAAGAGCGTGATCGGCTCGCCTACGGGGATGTCGCCCAGGCGCGAGACCTTGAGCGCCTCGCCGAGCCCTGTGAACAGCCGCTCGGCCTCGGCCCGCGACACGGTCTCGCGCACGAACGGGCGGTCCTCGGCGACGATCTTGGCCATCTCGGCTTCGATCCTCGGCAGGTCGTCGGGGGTGAGCCGGACGGGGACGTCGAAGTCGTACTGGAACTTCTCGCTGTGGTCGCTGCGCCCGACGTCGATCTGTGTCGCGGGCCAGAGCCGCTTCACCGCGTCGGCCATCACGTGCTCCGCGGAGTGGCGGATCACCTGGCCGCCTTCGGGATCGCGGGCGGTGATCACGCGGAAGCGGCCGCCCCGAGCGAGCGGCGCGCGCAGGTCGACGAGCACGCCGTCGAGCTCGCCGGCGAGCGCGGCCTTGGCCAGCCCCGCGCCGATCTGCCGCGCGACTTCGAGCGGAGTGGTCCCGTCCGGCACGCCCACACGTGTGCCGTCCGGTAGCTCCAGCTGGATGTCACCGGCAGTCATCGAAATCGGCTCAGCGCGCGAGCTTGCGATCGGCGCGCGTCTTGGTAGGCACGGGCGGTCTCGAACCGCCGACCCCTACCGTGTCAAGGTAGTGCTCTACCCCTGAGCTACGTGCCTGTAAGTCATGTAAACCAGCGATCCTGGTATCAATTCGGGCTCGGGGTGTCAATTTCGGGATTGTACCGGTGACAAACCCAAAGCGTAACGCAGGGATTTGAAACTCACCGTCACTTTCGCGCACCAGCGCCACGCTGACGCGTCTTCTTGCCGCTGCCCTTCGTCTGGAGACGACGGGGATTGAACGCGACAATCTTCTTGAGCGCGCGATCGAAGCGCTCCTGCGAAAGATGCTCCCGCTTTTTCTCCTTGGATGCGCTCATTCTTGGAAATTCTCCTCGAAATCGCAAAAATTCGGCACGGGATGCTCTGAACCACTGCTGCAGTTAGACCACGGGGTTGCGCGCCCCTGATCAGTCCGGTACCTGTCACACCGCATAACACCGCATGCGGAGTGCGCCATGGCCGACAGCGTCACAATCAACGCCGAGTTCATCGAGCTGCTGCGCAAGCAGGTGGCCGAAGACGAACGCACCCTTCGCGACCACTCCGCCCGCCTCGCAGCGAACCGGGCCAGGCTGCACGCCGCGCAGCTCCTGCTGGGACACGCGGAGGCGCGCGACATGGACGAGCTGGTGGCACAGCACACCGCAGCCCTGGATGCCGCTCACGCGCGCCTCGCACGCGTGACGGCCGAGGTGCAGGATCGATTCACCGACGACACCGCCGT
>Ga0306921_10000490_pt1 | contig 34866 bp, 30 predicted proteins | sample sta12Cox44000080_FD_203760 | JGI IMG/M metagenome (GOLD analysis project Ga0306921, IMG submission 203760) | Lab enrichment of tropical soil microbial communities from Luquillo Experimental Forest, Puerto Rico - statoxic.12C.oxic.44.000.080 (v2)... | ecosystem: Environmental > Terrestrial >... | reverse complement strand
GGCGCGTCTATCCTGCCGGGCGTGCCCGAGCTCGCCGAGCAAGTCTTCGATCTGCCGGTGCGCCGCGGCCTGCCCACGGGCGTCGGTGGACTCTCCGACGTGGTGCGGAGCCCTATCTACTCGACGGGAGTAGGCCTCGCGCTGTACGGGGCGCGGGGGCGTCGGAGCGGCGTGGCCATGGACGAGAGCGGCGGATCAATGGCGCCCGGCGCGCTGCGCAGGCTGCGGGACTGGTTCAGCGAGCTGTTCTAGCGACGACGACAATCACGGACCCGTTCAAGGAGGAACCGATGGTGGAACGAGGGAAGCCGGTGTTCGAGCTCGAAGAGACACGGGACAGCGCCAAGATCAAAGTCATCGGTCTGGGCGGGGGCGGGTCCAACGCCATCAACCGCATGATGGAGGCCCGTTTCACGGGGGTCGAGTTCATCGTGGCGAACACGGACAGCCAGGCGCTCCGTTTCTCACCGGCGCCGCTGAAGATCCAGATCGGCGCGCGGCTGACCCAGGGCCTGGGAGCGGGCGCGGATCCCGAGGTGGGCAAAAACGCCGCCCTCGAGGATCGCGAGCAGATCAAAAAGATGCTCGAAGGCGCCGACATGGTCTTCGTCACCGCGGGTCTGGGGGGCGGCACCGGCACGGGCTCGGCGCCCATCGTGGCCGCCACCGCCAAGGAGCTGGGCATCCTCACGGTGGCCGTGGTGACCAAGCCGTTCGCCTTCGAGGGGCGGCGGCGCGCGCAGCAGGCGGAGCAGGGGCTGACCGAGCTCCGTGGCGTGGTCGACACGTTGATCACCATTCCCAATCAGCGGCTCCTCGCCGTGGTGGATCGCGGCACGCCGCTCGTCGAGGCCTTCAAGGTCGCCGATACCGTCTTGCTCCAGGCGGTGCAGGGCATCTCCGACCTGATTCTCGTGCCTGGCCTCATCAACCTAGACTTCGCCGACGTACGCACGATCATGGCGGGCATGGGCATGGCCCTCATGGGCGCGGGCAGCGGCAAGGGGCAGAACCGCGCCCTCGACGCGGCCCAGAAGGCGGTGGCGAGCCCGCTCCTCGACGAGACCTCCATCGAAGGCGCCCGCGGCATTCTGATAAACTTCACGGGCGGCTCGGACCTGTCGCTCCACGAGGTGGAGGAGGCCGCGCGCATCGTGCAGGAAGCGGCGCACGAGGAGGCGCACATCATTTTCGGGGCGGTGATCGACGCGAGCCTGCAGGATGAGGTGCGCATCACAGTGATCGCCACGGGATTCAGCGAGCGGAAGGAATCGACGCAGCCGTCGGGCAAGGTGGTGGACCTGCCACGGCCCGCGCGGCCCGGCGTGCCTACCACGAAGGACTGGCGTCGTCGCGTGCCCGCCGACATCCGGGCCGAGGGCGAAGCGGAGCCGACGGAAGAGGATCTGGATGTGCCCGCGTTCCTCAGGAGACAGGCCGACTAAATCCGTCTGCGGAGGGCGCCATGCTGAAAGAGTTCAAAGAGTTCGTCATGCGGGGCAACGTGATGGAGCTGGCGGTCGGCGTGGTGATCGGCGCCGCCTTCGGCAGGGTGGTCGCCTCGTTCGTGGCCGACCTGCTCATGCCCCCCATCGGCCTCCTGCTCGGCAAGACGGACTTCTCGAACCTCTTCATCGCTCTTGGGGGGCAGCAGTTCCCCACCATCGCCGCGGCCAAGGCGGCGGGGGTCCCGACCATCAACTACGGCATCTTCATCCAGACGATTATCGACTTCCTCATCGTGGCCTTCGCCATCTTCCTGGTGATCAAGCAGGTCAACCGGTGGTTCCCGCCGGTCACCCCGCCCGTGACGACGCGGCCGTGCCCCCTCTGCCTGTCCGCCATTCCCTTGGGGGCGACTCGCTGCGCCCACTGCACCGCCGAGGTCAGGCCGGCCTAGGCAGGCGCTCGACGTAGGCGAGGTAGGAACCGAGGCGGAACTTCTTGGCGGTGTTGGCGGAGGACATGTAGCGGACTCGGCCGAGCACGGCGCGCTCGGGCGCCCACGGACGGTCGAAGAGCCCGAAGCACCACAGGATCCCGCTCCAGGAATTCGGATCGCGGCCGTCCAGGGCATACTTGTTGTTGAGGTGCACGAGGGTGCGGTACGCCTCCTCAGGCGTGCGCGACCATTCGATGATCTTCTTGCCCCACAGCATGCGCAGGTAGTTGTGGATGGTGCCCGTCACCGTGAGCTCCCGCTGGGCCGCGTTCCACAGAGGATCGTGAGTGGCGCCCGCTTCCCACTCCTCCGCCGTGTAGACGTAGTCCCGCTCGTCCTCGGCGTGATGCCTGAGCGTCTTGAGAGCCCACGCGGGAAGCGCGCGGTCGAGGCTCGCCGTGTCCCCTCGGCGCGACCAGTGCCACTGATAGCCGAGATCGCGCCAGGTGACGGCCTCGTCGAGGAACGCGTCCACGTCCACGTTCCGCGTGTAGAAGCCGCTCCGTTTGCCGATCATGCGCGGCTCGAGCTTCCTGGGCGTCCAGCGGCCCGTGGTGGCCAGCGTCCGCTCGATCACCTCCTCGATGGAGATGTGGCCGAAGTGGAGATACGGGCTGAGGCCGCTCTGGTGGCCCGCCTCCGGCGGAGCCGGCTCGGATCGCGAGTCGTCGTAACCGGCTAGGCGCCGGCTGAGGAAGTCCGCCAGGCGCTGTTGCCCCGCCACGGAGCCCCCGGGCGTGACGCGTACCGCGGGCACTGACTGGTCGACAGGCAGCCGGCTCAGGAGCGCATCGAGATCGTCGAGATCGGCAATGGGGAAAGGAGCCTCGAGCGTCGAGCGCGCGCCCCGGGCCACGCGCGGCACCTCGCGGGCCCGCTGCTCCCAAGCCTCGGCGAACTCGCGATGGATCCGGGGGCGCACGTGGGCGGCGGCGCTGGCCGCCGCGCTTCCGGCTTGGAGCCGGGCAAGGGGCACGAGACAGTTGCCGTCAACCGCGACGACGGGCGTCTCGGTGCGTTTCGCCAACCCCTCGGTCTGCTGGGGGACGACGAAGCACGGGAAGTCGTCGGTGACCACGACGGTGGCGCGCCCGGCGAGCCGGGCCATAAGGCCGCGACCTCCGTGCGGTTCCGTCTCCACGAAAGGCCAGTAGGCGAGTCCAAGTCGGGCGGCGGCGGCGCGGTTGTCGCGCATCCCTTCCAGCACGAAGCGATGCAGGCGGGCGCTCGCCCAGGGATAGTCGAGCCGGAGTCCCTCGTAGATCACGAGCGGCTTGCCGCCCTCCTCGGCCTGGCGGAGGGCGAAGTCGAGGGCATGGTTGCGCTCCAGTCGGCGATAGGCCTGCATCCAGTACAGGACGTAGTCGCCCCCCTGACGGTTCCGGCCTCCGCCCGCGTGGCGGGCGCGGATCTCCGCGTAGCGCACGATCTCATCGTATCGCGTGAGACAATGGTCGAAGCATGACCGCGCCGCGCTTCAAGGGCGATCCGCCCACGCACTTCGCCTCTCCGCTCCTCGAGGACGCCGGCGTGCCGCATCTCTTCACCACGCGCCACTTCCCCGGCGTCACGGCCTTCCGCGATCCGCATCCGCCGCTCGGTGATCCCGCGTGGCCGCTGCTCGACGCGCACGGTCTCGCTCGGAGCCCGGCGGCTTTTCTCAAGCAGGTGCACGGGGCGACGGTCATCCAGGCGCGTGCAGGCGGGCTCGCTGGCGAGGCTGACGCCATCGTCACCGATATGCCCGGACTCCCCGTCGCGGTGTTCTCCGCCGATTGCGTGCCGCTGCTCCTCTACGACCCCGACGGGCCGCGCCTCGCCGCGGTGCACGCGGGCTGGCGAGGAACGGTGCACGCGGTGGTGCGGGCCGCCGTGCACGCGCTCGTGGAGACGGGAGCCCGGCCCGAGCGCCTACTCGCCGCGGTGGGACCGGCCATCGGGCCGTGCTGCTACGAGGTGGACAAGCCCGTTATCGCCCAGCTCGATCGGGCTTTCCCGGGTCGGTGGGGCGCCTGGGTGAAGTCGGCCGGCCCGGGCAAGTGGATGCTCGATCTCTGGGCCGCCAACGAGGAGCAGCTCCGCGGCGCCGGAGTTCGCGGTGACCGGATCTTCAACCCACGGCTCTGCACGGCGTGCCGCACCGATCTCTTCTTCTCGTATCGCCGCGGCCACCATGGCCGGCTCGTCTCGATCGCCGCGTTACCGGCCATCGCGCCCGAAACGGCCGCGCCGCCCCTGGCCTCCATCGAGGCCGCCTCGACGTAGCGCCGCGCGCCTCGCCGCCCGCCCGGCGGGCGAGCCGGCAGCCTGTCGAGCGGCGTGCTAGAATCGGCACGCCGGATCGACAGTGACCCAGAATATTCGCGCAAACCTCGAGGCGGTCCACGAGCGCGTCGTCCGCGCCTGCGAGCGCGCAGGCCGGAAGCCCAACGACGTGCTGCTCATCGCGGTGTCGAAGACGGTGGAGGTGGAGCGCATCCGTCTCGCCGTGGCCGCGGGCGTCCAATCCCTCGGGGAAAATCGCGTCCAGGAGGCCAAGGAGAAGGTCGCCGCGCTCGGGCGTCCGGTGCCCTGGCATCTCATCGGCTCGCTCCAGACCAACAAGGCGCGCGACGCCGTCCAGCTCTTCGACTGGATCCACTCCGTGGACCGCGAAGACCTCGCGCGGGAGCTCGATCGTCGCGCGCATCAGCACGAACGCCGCGTCAAGATCCTGGTACAAGTAAACATCGGCGAGGAGCCGCAGAAGGGGGGCGTGCATCCCGCAGAGCTCACGCGCCTCCTCGAGGTCATGGCGGGCCTGCCCAATCTCGACGTGCGCGGGCTCATGTGCATTCCGCCCGTCGAGGACGCGGCGGACGCCGCGCGCCCGTGGTTCAAGCGGCTCCGTGACCTGCGCGATGCCGCGGGGCTCGAGCATTGCTCCATGGGGATGAGCGGCGACTTCGAGGTTGCCATCGAGGAAGGCGCGACCATGGTCCGCGTGGGCACGGCCATCTTCGGACCGCGCGCCGCGCGGGCCGCCGTCACGGAGGGCGGGGTGTGAGCATCAAAGGCAAGCGGGTCGCCTTCCTCGGCGCGGGCAACATGGGGGAAGCCCTCATCAAGGGATTGACCCAAGCGGGGCTGGTGCCCGCGGGGTCCATCACGGCCTCCGATCCCCGGAGCGAGCACCTCGCGGAGATCGCCCGGCGCTACGGCATCCGCGCCGTCGCCGACAACGCCGAGCTCGTGAAGAGCGCCGACGTGATCATCCTCGCCGTGAAGCCCCAGATCATGGGCGCCGTGCTCAAGGAAGTGTCGAGCGCGGTCGACGAGGGCAAGCTCCTCATCTCCATCGCGGCGGGGGTGGCCACGAAGAAGCTCCGCGAGCAGCTCGGCAGGCCGGTCCGACTCATCCGGGTCATGCCCAACACGCCCGCCCTCGTGCTCGAGGGCGTGACGGCCATCGCGCGAGCAGAGGGGCTCGAGCCGGGAGATCTGGAGGCCGCCCAGGAGCTCTTCGCCGCCGTGGGCAAGGTGGTGGTGCTGGAGGAAGGCGCCATGGACGCCGTCACCGGTCTCTCGGGATCGGGCCCGGCCTATGTCGCCATGACCATCGAAGCGCTCGCCGACGGCGGTGTGAAGATGGGACTCGACCGCGCCATTGCCATGACCTTGGCTGCGCAGACCGTGCTGGGCTCGGCCCGCCTCTTGCTGGACACGGGCGTGCATCCCGGCCAGCTCAAGGACATGGTCTCTTCCCCCGGCGGCACTACCATCGCGGGCATCGCCGCTCTCGAAGACGGCGGGCTCCGCCGCGCCTTCATCCAGGCCGTGGAGCGCGCGACGCTGCGCTCGCGGGAGCTCGGGGCCTCCTGAGGGTGCTGCCCGTCAGCGTCGTCAGCTTCCTGCAGGAAGTGCTCAACATCTACATCTGGGTGATCATCGCGGCCGCCCTCATCTCCTGGGTCAACCTGAGCCCGTATCATCCCATCGTGCGCACCCTGCGCCGCCTTACCGAGCCCGTGCTCACGCCCATCCGGCAGATCCTGCCCCCGTGGAGGACCTGGGGCCTCGACTTCTCGCCGATGATCGTCATCCTGCTCATCCAGTGGGCGGTGAAGCCGCTCCTGTGGACACTCGCGGGCTATTGATGCCGGGCCCCATGGCGAGCCGACTGAGCATGAGGCTCTTCGCGCTGAGTCGAGGTGCGGCGGAGCGAGGGCTGAGTCAATCTGGCGAAGTCACGTTGGCCCGGCGTTAGCAGAGGAGATCGCCATGCGTATCACGCCCATGGACATCCGCCAGCAGCAATTCACGGTGAAGATGTTCCGAGGCTTCGATACCCAGGAAGTGGACACCTTCCTGGAGGATCTCGCCTCCGACTATGAGGCCCTCCTCAAGGAGAACTCCCTCCTCAAAGAGCAGCTCCAAACCCTGGAGGAGCGCACGCGGGGCCTCGAGGAGCGCGAGAAGGTGCTGCAGGAGACACTCATGACCACCCAGCGGCTAGTCGAGGAGATGAAGGATCAGGCGCGACGGGAGGCGGGCGTGATCATCCGTGAGTCCGAGGTGCGGGCGGAGCGGATCATCGAGGCCTCGCGCTCCGCGGAAGCGAACCTGCGCGGCGAGATCCTCGGGCTCAAGCGCACGCGCCGTCAGCTCGCGGAGAGGCTCCGCGCCACCCTGGAGATGTACCAGCGCCTGCTCGATCAGGACATCAAGCCCGAGCCCGAGGATGACGCGCCGAACCTCTGAGTCCTTGCTGCACGTGCGCGTGCAGCCGAAAGCGCGGGCCAATGCCGTGGTGGGCTGGCGCGGGGAGACGCTGCGGGTATCCGTGACCGCCGCTCCCGAGGACGGCAAGGCCAATCGCGCAGTGATCGTCCTGCTCGCCGATTCACTGGGAATCGCGCCGAGCTCCATCAGCCTGGTGCGCGGGGCCAGCTCGCGCGACAAGTGGTTCCGCCTGCCCGCGGGCACCACCCTCTCGGCATGATCGCGCCCATACGCTGGGACGGAGATCGCCTCCTCCTCCTCGACCAGACGGCCCTGCCCAGCGAGGAACGGACGCGGGAATACACACGCTGGCAAGACGTGGCGGAGGCGATCCGGAGCCTGGTTGTGCGCGGGGCTCCCGCCATCGGCTGCGCGGCGGCCTTTGGCTTCGCGCTGGCGGCGCGCCAGAGCAGTGCCAGGGATGCGGATGGCTTCCTGTCCGACCTGGAGGATGCCGCCAAAGGGCTCGCGGCTACGCGGCCGACCGCCGTGAATCTCTTCTGGGCGCTCGACCGCATGCGCACGGTCGCTCGGGCAGAGCGCGGCCTCTCCCTCGCAGATCTGCGTCAGCGCCTGCTCGCCGAGGCCCAGGCGATCCTCGAAGAGGACGTGGCGGGGAATCGCGCGCTCGGGGCCCACGGCGCGTCGCTCGTGCCCGAACACGCGCGCATCCTCACCCACTGCAATGCCGGCGCCCTGGCCACCGCTGGCTACGGCACCGCGGTGGGGGTGATCCGCGCCGCTCACGAGCGCGGGCGAGTGGCCATGGTGTGGGTGGACGAGACGCGGCCCGTGATGCAGGGCTCGCGCCTGACGGCGTGGGAGATGGTCAAGGAAGGCATCCCGCACCGCCTCATCTCCGACGTGGCCGCGGGCTTCGTCATGAAGCGGGGCGAGGTCGACCTGGTGGTGACGGGCGCCGACCGGATCGCTGCGAATGGAGACACCGCCAACAAGATCGGGACGTACTCGGTCGCGGTGCTGGCTCGCCATCACGGCATTCCGTTTTACGTGGCGGCGCCGTTCTCGACCATCGACGCGTCCATTCCCTCGGGAGCCGCCATTCCCATCGAGGAGCGCGACGGCAACGAGGTGCGCCGCACGGGCGGGCGACAGACGGCGCCCGCGGAGACGCCGGTGTACAACCCGGCCTTCGATGTCACGCCCGCCGAGCTCATCGCCGGCATCATCACCGAGCGCGGCGTGTTCCGCTTCCCCTACGACTTCCGGTAGCCTCGTGTCGGGCAACCGACACGTCGAGGCGGCGCGGCGGTATCACGAGGCCACCATGCATTCGCCCGAGTCCGTTCGGACGGGCGGCCACCGTCTCGACTGGGCGATCAAGCCCGAGCCCTTCAAGATCTATCCGGATCTCCCCGTGGTCTCGCTCCCCCGCGATTTCCCCATGCCGGAGCTGGATACGCTGGCGGCCATCTCGACGGCGGCGACGGGCACGGCCGCCCTCGACTTCGAGCGGCTCGCCGCGCTGCTCTTCTTCACCGCGGGAGTGACCAAGCGTTCGAGCTATCCGGGCGGTGGCGTCATGTACTTCCGGGCGGCGCCGTCGACGGGCGCGCTGTACCAGACCGAGGTCTACCTGGTGGCCGGCGCCGTCGACGGCCTCGCCGCCGGGATCTATCACTTCTCGCCGGGGGACTTCGCCCTGCGCCGGCTACGCGAAGGAGATTTTCGCGGCGCTCTCGCCATCGCGGCCGCCGAGGAGGACCTGGCCGAGCGTCCGGCCACCCTCGTCATGACCGCCATCTACTGGCGCAACACCTGGAAGTATCAGGCGCGGGGCTATCGGCATCTCTTCTGGGACTCGGGCTCCATGCTCGCCAATCTCCTCGCCAGCGCGACCGCTCTCGGCCTCGACGCGCGCGCCGTCACGGGCTTCGTGGACCTCGAGGTGAACGGACTCCTCGGCCTCGATGCCGAGAAGGAAGGCGCGCTCCTTCTCGTCCCCGTGGGTGCGGCAGGCAGGAGCGCGCCCGCCTCGCCTGTCGTCGTCGCCATCTCGCCCTCCATCATCCCGCTCTCGTCCTCCGAGGTCGACTACCCGATCCTGCGCGATGCCTACGCCAACTCGTCTCTCGAGACGGAGAGCGAGGTCCAGGCATGGCGGGAGGGTGCCATCCGACGCAAGGAGCGAGAGGGGGTGCCGATCGGATTGCCCGCGCCCCGGCGCGAGGCGGGGCGCGGCCTCGCCGAGACGATCATGGCGCGCGGTTCCACCCGAGAGTTCTCCGGGGCGGCCATCGATGCCGACGATCTCTCCGCCGCCCTCTGGCATGCCTCGCGCGGCTGGCCGGCCGACGTGCCGTCGCGCCTCGTGGATCTCTATGTGAGCGTGCACGCGGTGGAGGGGATCGAGCGGGGGGCATATGCCTACGATCGGGATGCGCATGCGCTCGACCTTGTCCGGCGTGGCGACTTCCGCAGGGAGGCGGTCTTCCTGTGTCTGGAGCAGCCGCTGGGCGGCATGTCGTCCGCCACCGTCTTCTTCCTGGCCGACCTGGGCGCGGTCCTCGAGGCCTTCGGCAATCGTGGCTATCGCGCGGCCAACCTCGAGGCCGGCCTCATCGGCGGGCGGCTCTATCTCGCCGCCTACGCTCAGCGCTTCGGCGCCACGGGACTGACCTTCTACGATCGTGACGTGGTCGACTTCTTCGCGCCGCACGCCGCGGGCAAGGACGCTCTCTTCGTCACGGCGGTCGGGCGCTCGGTCAAGGGCGTGGCGCGGTCTCCGGCACCAATGCAGATCACGCGGAGCTCATGAGCGCCGTCTCGCCCTTTGAAGGCACCGCGCGGCGGGACGAGAACGATCGCGACGTTAGGCGGAGAGCGCGCGCACCTCGACGCGGGCGTCGTAGGCGGACTGGCCGCCGGGGATGCGCGGATCGAGGCCGTCGCTCGCCTCGGGGGTGAGACACGCCTCGCCGCTCGTGAGGGTATTGAGGCCGGGCCAGCCGTCGCGGGCCCACACCACCCCGGGCAGGATGTCTTCGGTCACCCGGGCCACCGCCTCGAAGCGTCCTCGCTCGTTCCACACCTCGACGCGCCCGCCGGCCGAGATGCCGCGCGGGAGCGCGTCCTCCGGATGGATCCAGAGCTCGGCGTGCGGCTCCGCCCGCTCGAGGGTGGGGAGGGCGCGGCCGTTGTCGTAGAAGGAGTGGAACGCCGTCAGCACGCGTCCCTGGCGGAACTCGAGGGGAAGGTGAGCGTCGTCGCGAACCGGCCGCGTGTAGCCGGGCAGGACAGGCAGACCCAGAGCCGCCGCACGCTCGGAGTGGAACTCGACTTTTCCGGACGGCGTGGCGAAGCGGCCCTCGCGATAGGGCACGTGATCGAGGCGGCTCCGCTCCGCGATGCCGCCGAGCTCCCGCAGCGTGCCGAGCGTCAGCGTCCCGTCGCGCTGGGGCTCGAGGAGCGCATCCATGTACGCCTCGAGCGACGGCCATGGGAAGAAGTCCTCGATGCAAAGCCGCGCCGCGAGCTCGCGAAGCACGGAGATGAGCGGGCGCGTCTCGCCCAGAGGGTCGAGCGCCCGCTCCATCAGGTAGAGATGCGTGGCGGTCTCCTTGATGCCGAGATCCTCGAGCCAGACCGTTCCCGGGAGCACGAGGTCGGCCACGCGCCGGATGGTGTCGTTCGCGAATACGTCGTAGGCTACGATGAGGCCCACGCGCTCCAGATCCCGCTCGATGGCCGCGGTATCGGCGAATGAGTTCAGCATGTCGGTGCCCGCGGTCAGGAGAACGTCGAGACCGCCGTCCTTGATGAGGCGCGCGATGGAGCCCATGTGGCTCGGCACCCAGGCGCCGGCGGGCCGGCGATTCGCGGCGGAGAGATCGGCGAGATGGTCGCCGGTGGGGAACGATCGATGGCGAGGGCCCAAGCCGCCGCCCGCGATGCCGAGCTGCCCGGTCAGCGCAGGCAAGGTGGCGATGGCGCGACCGGGTTCCCAGCCGCGGCGATGCTTGTACATGCTGGCTCCGCCCACCACGATCATGGCGGGACGCCGGCCAGCGTACTCGCGGGCGAGCCGGCGAATGTCCGCCGCGGGCAGCCCGGTCTCGGCTTCCGCCCACTCGGGGGTGAAGGACTGCAGGTGCCGGGCATACGCCTCGTAACCGACCGTCTGCCGCGCGACGAAATCCCGATCGACGAATCCGTCGGCCACGATGACGTGGGCCATGCCAAGGGCGAGCGCGGCGTCGGTGCCGGGGTGAATCAACCACGTCTCGTCGGCGTGGCGCGCGGCCTCGGTGCGCCGCACGTCGATGAGCACCACGCGCGCGCCGCGGCGCCGCGCCTCGATCAGATGCGGCGCGGTGGTGGGCTGGCTCGCGAGATTCGCGCCCCACAGGAGGACGAGGCGCGAGTGCGTCGCCATGTCTTCCTTGGTGTTGGCCTCGATGACCCCCGTGATGCCGAGCCCGTAGGCGCCCATGGCCCAGCACACGATGGCGGGATTCCAGACCTGCATGCCGCCGAGGTGCCCGAAGCGCATGATGAGGGGACGATTGATACCCGTGACGTGCGCGCCGTGGCCGAACCAGAAGCCGACCCGCTCCCGGTTCGTGGCCTCGATCGCGTACACGATGCGATCGAGCGCCTCGCCCCAGCTCACCGTGCGCCAGCGATCCTCACCGCGTCGGCCGTCCCGCACGAGGGGCTGGGTGAGGCGGCGGCCGTTGTGCGGGATCTCCACGGCGGCCCGGCCGCGGATGCAGAGAAAGCCACGGCTGTCGGGATTCTCCGGATCGCCCGTGACGGTGAGCACGCGCCCCTCCGCCGACACCTCGACGAGCATGCCGCAGAACGTCGGATGGCAATTCATGGGGCACATCGTGCGCACGGTGCGACTGGTCATGGGCGAGATCATACCTCTCCGTTGCTTCGAGCGCAGCGCTTCTGCTAGTGTGAAACGGAAACGCGCACACATCATGAAGGAGGAGAAGCGCATGAAGAAGTACCAGCTGATGGCGCCAGGCCCCACGCCCGTGCCACCCAATGTCCTGCTCGCCATGGCCCGTCCGATCATCCATCACCGCGCCGCGGAGTACGACGCGCTCTTTCGTGAGGTGCGCGAGGATCTCAAGCGCCTCGTCCAGACCGAGCAGGACGTGCTGACCCCCGCGTGCACGGGCACCGGCGCCATGGAAGCGGCGGTAGCGAACACGCTGTCTGCCGGCGACCGGGTCATCGTGGTCAACGCCGGCGCGTTCGCCCAGCGCTGGCTCGCCATCGCCAAGGCCTTCGGCCTCGCCGTCGTCGAGTTGGAGGCCCCGCACGGCGAGACCGTCCCGCCCGATCGCCTCGCCCAGGCGCTCCGCGAGCACGCAGACGTCAAGGCGGTGCTCGTCCAGCACAGCGAGTCGTCGACGGGCGTGCTCCACGACGTGCGCGGGTACGCGCAGGTGACCCGCGGCAGCGACGCCATCCTCATCGTGGACGCCGTCTCGAGCCTCGGCATCGCCGAGCTGCCCATGGACGCCTGGGGAATTGACGTCGTGGTCTCCGCCTCCCAGAAGGGCCTCATGCTGCCCCCGGGCCTGGGCCTGCTTGCCCTCAGCGAGAAGGCATGGGCGGCCGCCAAGCGCTCGAAGCTTCCCAAGTTCTATCTCGATCTCAGCGAGGAGCGGAAGTACACCGCACGGAACGAGGCGCGCTTCACCCCGGCGGTGTCGATCATGGTCGGGCTACGCGAAGTGCTGCGCATGATCGACGAGGAAGGCCTGCCTAACGTTCTCCGGCGTCACGATCGCCTCTCGCGCGCCGCCCGCGCGGGAGCGGAGGCTCTCGGCCTCACGCTGTTCCCGAAGACGACGCCGAGCCCCGCGCTCACCGCCGTGCAGGTGCCTGCGGGGGTAGATGCGGATCGGGTGGTGGAAGGGTTCGCCCGTTCGCACAACATCACCATCGACGGGGGCCGCGGGCCGACCAAGGGCAAGATCATCCGCATCGGCCACATGGGCTACGTCGGGGACTTCGACGTCACCACCGGCCTGGCCGCCCTCGAGCAGGTACTCCATGACCTGGGCCATCCCGTGGATTTCGGCGCGTCGCTCCGGGCCGCCCAGAAGGTGTTCGCCGAGCGGGGGTAGTCGGAGTAGGATAGCGGCTTGGCCATGTCGCTACGAGTCCTGCTCCTTCGGCACGCCGAGACGGCCTGGAACCGGGAACGCCGGTACCAAGGCTGGACGGATACTCCTCTCTCCGCCGCCGGCCTCCAGCAGGCCGAAGCGGCGGCGCGGGAGCTCAAGGAGCATCCGTTCGTTGCCGTCTACTCGAGCCCGCTCCAGCGCGCCCGCGAGACGGCTGCCCCCATCGCATTCGCGCACGGACTCGAGGTCGTGACCGATCCTGCCTTCAAGGAGCTGGGTTTTGGCGAGTGGGAAGGCCTGACCCTCGACGAGGCACGAGGCCGTGACGCCGTGCTCTACGAGGGCTGGGCGAAGACGCCGCACCTCGTCTCTCCTCCGGGCGCCGAGACGCTCGACCAGGTGCGCGAGCGCGTGCGGGGCGGTCTCGAGCGGCTCCGCGCCCGTCACCACGATCAGGTGGTGTGCGTGGTCGCTCACGGCATCCCCGTACGCATTCTGATCTTGGAAGCGCTCGGTCTCGGCCTCGACCGGATCTGGTCGCTTCACTCCGCGCCCACCGGCATCTCGGAGCTCGAGTTCCGCGATGACTGGACGGCCGTGCATCGCATGAACACCCTCGTCCACCTCGACGCGGCGCTCGCCGGCCGGTAGGAGGCGGGGCCGTCATGCCGCGCAAGATTCAGCACACCCAGCTGCCTAAGGGCGCCAAGATCTATCTGCCCGACGAGGCCGCGCAGAAGCGCCGGGTAGAGGCGGAGCTCTGGAACGTGTTCCGAAAGTGGGGCTATCGCGAGATCGTCACCTCCGCCTATGAGTACTTCGACGTGCTCGCCCAGGGGACGGACCAGGAGCTCCAGGAGCGGATGTTCAAGATGGTCGATCGTGAGAGCGGTCGCCTCCTCGCCCTGCGCGCCGACGTCACCCCGCAGATCGCGCGCATCGTGGCCTCGCGCATGCGCGAGGAGCCCAAGCCGCTGCGCCTCGCGTATGTGACCAACGTGTTCCGCTACGACGAGCCGCACGTGGGGCGCTATCGCGAGTTCCATCAGGCGGGGGTGGAGTTGGTCGGCCTGCCCAATCCCGAGGGCGACGCCGAGCTCATTGCCATGACGGTGGAGAGCTTGCGCGCGCTCGGGCTCGAGCGCTTCCAGCTCGACGTGGGGCAGGCTGAGTTCTTCCGCGGGCTCCTCGAGGATCTCGCGCTCGACGAGGGCCGCTCGGCGGAGCTACGTTCCGCCCTCGGGCGCAAGGACCTCTCCGCTCTCGAGCGCATCGTGGCCGGCCTGGGCGCGCCCGCCGCGGCGACCGAGTTGCTCCTCGCCCTGCCCTCTCTCTACGGCCGCGCCGACGTGCTCGATCGAGCGGAGCGCCTCGTGAAGAACCCGCGCTCGGAGGCGGCCCTCAAGAACCTGGCCGAGGTGTACCGGCTCCTCACCGTGTACGGCCTCGCGGAGTCCGTGCTCCTCGATCTGGGTGAGGTGAGCGGGTTCGACTACTATTCGGGCGTGCACTTCGAAGCTTACGTGTCCGGGCTGGGGGCGCCCCTGGCGGGGGGTGGCCGTTACGACCACATGCTGGCCCGCTTCGGCTACGACTGTCCGGCCACCGGTTTCGCCTTCGAAGTGGGTCGGATCCTGCTCGCCATGGAGAGCCAGGGCGTCGTGGCCACGCTGCCGGGCCCCGACTTCTTCATCATCGACTTCACCGCCGACAAGACGAGCGCCCTCGCCCTGTCTCGCCGGCTCCGTGACATGGGAGCGACGGTGGCGCGCGACATCCTGAGCCGTGGTCTCGACGACTCGCTGGACTATGCGAGGCATCTGCGCGCGCGCCGGGTGATCGTGATCGGCGAGTCCGGGGGCGACGCGAGCGAGCTGCGGGTGCTGGATCTCGCGAGCGCGACCGGGGAGCGACGGCTCAGCGTCGCCGACGTGCTGGCCGATCCCGCCCGATACTTTCCCGAGACGGGAAGCAGGAGGTAGCCGTCATGCCGAACATCGTGATCGTGGGTGCCCAGTGGGGTGATGAAGGCAAGGGGAAGGTCGTCGACGTGATCACCCCGCACTTCGACGTGGTCGTCCGCTATCAGGGCGGCAACAACGCCGGTCATACCGTGGTGGTGGGACGCGAGAAGTTCGTCCTCCAGACGATTCCCTCGGGCATTCTTCATCCCGGCTGCCGCAACATCATCGGTTGCGGAGTGGTGGTGAACCCCGCCTCCCTGATTGACGAGATGGAGTCGCTCGTCCAGCGCGGCGTCTCCCTCGACGGCAACCTCTACATCTCCAAGAACGCGCACGTGATCATGCCGTATCACCCCGCGTTGGACCGCGCGAGCGAGTCCAAGGCAGGCAAGCACCGCATCGGCACCACGGGCAAGGGGGTGGGCCCTGCCTACGCGGACAAGACGGCGCGGGTGGGCATCCGCATGGCCGACCTCCTCGACGAGCGGCTCCTCCGCGAGAAGCTCGAGTACAACGTGGCCCAGAAGAACCGGCTGCTCCGCGAGATCTACGACGCAGAGAGTTTCACGGTGGACAACATCCTGAGCGCGTATCTTCGCTACGCGGGCTGGCTCGCCCCCTACATCACGGACACCGCGCTCCTCATCCATCGGTGGATGGAGGCGGGCTCCTCCGTGCTCTTGGAGGGCGCGCAGGGAACCATGCTCGACCTCGACCACGGGACGTATCCGTTCATCACGTCCTCCAGCACCACGGCGGGCGGCGCTTGCACGGGCTCCGGGGTACCGCCCACGCGGATCAACGGCGTCATCGGCATCTCCAAGGCCTACTGCACCCGCGTGGGAGGCGGACCGTTCCCGACCGAGCTCGGCGGCGAGATCGCGGATCTCCTGCGCATGCGCGGCAACGAGTTCGGCTCCGTCACCGGGCGGCCGCGCCGCTGCGGCTGGGTCGACGCGGTGGGGCTGCGCTATGCCACGCGCATCAACGGCCTCGACACCCTCGCCATCACCAAGCTCGACGTGCTCGATACCTGCGCGACCGTGAAGGTCTGCGTCGGCTACAAGTACGACGACGACGTCCTCACGGACTTCCCCGAGGAGGAGCGCATCTGGCACGAGGCGGAGCCCGTGTACGAGGAGCTCTCGGGCTGGCAGACCTCGACGGCGGGCATGCGGGACTACGAGGAGCTGCCGACCAAGGCGCGCGAGTACCTGGAGCGGCTCGCCGAGCTCTGTGGGGTGGGCATCTCGCTCGTCTCCACCGGCCCGGTGCGCGACGAGACCATTCTCGTCAACGACTCCACGCTCACGCGCTGGATCCCTGGGCTCCGCTCCTCGCTGCCCCCGCACTAGAAGAGGCACGACGAGGCCGAGGGGAGCGCCCGGCAAGTCCTCGAGGAACCACATTTCTCAAGTACAGGCTCCAGCAAAAGCCACGCTGGGCCGTCTTGAGATCCGATGGCGATCACCACGGGTTCCGGGAATTGAGAAGTACTTGGAAGACGAGTCCCGTGCCCGTGGAGGCGATCACAATGATCAGCTACGAGAGGGGGATCAGGGAGAGCGCCTCGGACCAGCAGGAGAAACGGCGGAGCAGCTCGGCACCGATTGTCCCTGTCGATTCCTACCCTGTGCATCGATCCCATACGGCGATGGCAGAAAGACCAGCCATGCGGAGAGCCCGACGAGCTGGAAGACGCCGGTCCCCTGGAAGATGTCGATACCCAGGTGAAACGCCCAAAGAGCGTCACGGCCATCGTGCGTGCGCCGACGTTACGTCAAGGGCGAGAGGACGTAGAGCGGTCCAAAGATCTCACGAAAGTCCTCGTTTGACGCCGGATTGTCGTCACAACGAGCAGACGCTTCACCACGAATATGCGCTAGAATCGACGCCGCGCCCACTATAGGTCCGCGTCGAGCCGTTAGCTCAGTTGGCAGAGCACCTGACTTTTAATCAGGGGGTCGGTGGTTCGATCCCACCACGGCTCACCATTCATTTCAGTTAATCCTTCAGGCATTGCTGGCCGGGGTCTCCGACGGCGCCGGGCCCTGACGGCGCCGCGCTCTGCGGCTGCCCGCGCCGGCGCCCTTGAACTGTTTCCAGGGCTCAACCCACAATCCTCGTGCCGATCCGCAGGATGCCCCGGCCATCCCTGGCGATCTCGGCACCGCGGTCGCTCCGTCGCACGCAAGGTGAGCGCGCGTGGCCGAGAAGGGTAGATTGCGTCAGGGCGGCGGCCATCCGGAAGCGACCGCCGGCCAGGCCGCCGCCTCGTCGACCCGATCGATAGCTCAATCGCGCCGACGAAGCGCGGACTGGGAATCCCAGAGCTACTTGAACGGGATCGGCGGCCCGAACAGCGGTGTCCTCAGCGGGGCGGCCGCCCCGACGGCGATCACGATGGCGTTCCCGCCGGGATTGAAGTTCGGATCGACCTTGATCTTCCAGTTGTTCGTGATCCAGATGTTGCCCGACGGGTCGATCGCGCCGCTCGTGATGCGCTCAATGGCGTCGGATTGGTAGCCCGTGGCGGGCGAGATCGGATCGCCGACCTTCAGGCCGGGCGGGCATTTCTTCGTCTGCACTCCGCAGAGTCGGGCGATTCCGGTTGGAACAACGTTGATCGGGAGTTCGGTAGGCTTCGTGGGAGGCTTGGCTCCGAAGTTGAAGACCCACACGGTGTCGTCACCGTCGACCGCGACCCCCCACGGCAGCGTGATGCCCCCGCCCATGAAGGGCGACCCGGGATGCGGCTTGCGATCCTTGGCCTGGATCAGCGTCACCGAGGGATTCTGTGCCGTGCCGAGCACGTCCTTCGTCGGACACGGCGCATCGAGCCAATCGGAATTCGCCACCCACACGTTGCCCTGGCTGTCGATCGTATTGCCGATCGGATGACTGAACACGGGCGTGCCGTTATAGGTGCCGGGGATCGTATCGATCAGCACGCCGTCGGTTGAGAGCACGTAGACGCTGCTGCTGCGGTTGCCCGTGATCCACAGATTGCCCTGGGCGTCGATGACTTCGCCGAATGGCTTGATCTGCGGATTACCCGGCGACGGCGTCGGCCCCAGGGGGATGTTGATCGCGCGCGCGGGGTCGCCACCGGGGAACCGGGTGATCGAATCGTTGCCACAGTTGGCGATCGAGATGGTGCCCCGAGGATCGGACACCGTGCCCATCGGCCATGAGATGTTGCCCTGCGTGAAGCCACCGGCGCCGGTGATCGGCACGCCGTCTGGTTGAAACAGGGAGACGCTGTTGTTCTTCGCGGCAACGGGAAGGGTGAGGCAGGCCGGATCCTGGAACCCGAAGTTGCCGACCCACACGTTGCCCCTCGGATCGAGTGTGATGCCCCACCCGGCCCCTTCGAGACCACCCCCGATGTACGGGGTTCCGGGTACCGGTTGACCCCATGGATGGAACTTGATCAGCCGGTGACCGGCGCAGGCGAAGTGGGTGGGCGGCGCGGGGTCGTAGTTCTCGTTGAGCCACACGAAGCCGAGCCCATCGATCGCGAAATTGCCCGGGCCGCTCATCAAGTTGCTGAAGTCCTGAGTGCTGTAGAAGCCGCCGGTGATCTTCAGGAACAGGAGCCAGCTGGTCGGCCGTTGCGTCAGCGCGGGCTGATAGATGGGATTCAGCTGCGACAACAAGAACACCAGATCCTGCGCGATCGATGGATATCCGGGGTACGACGGATTCTTGATGATGTTCGCGATCGCCTGCAGCACGTTCGTCGGCGCCGCGCCCCCCGGCGGCGTCGCGGCCTGGAAGAGTACGCTGCAGTTGATGGCTTCCGCGACGCAACTCGCGACGGCATTGCTGAGGGAGTTGAACGTGGCCAGCGTCGTGGTGTCCGTGCCGTTCGGGAGGGAATTGATGACACCCCCCACCGCCCCCGTGAACGGGTTGGCGAAATTGGCCGCCATCGGAAGCGCATTGAGCATGCCGACCGGATTTCCCGCAATCTTTCGGCTCTCGACGAACTGCGCGTAGGCCGCCCCGGTCGCAACGGTCGTGCGCTCGTTCACCACGACGAACGCGGGAGGTGTTGGTCCCATGCTGATCGCGCTCGCCAGCAAGACGGGACCCCGCTCGGCCTGAACAAAGAGAAGCGACGGCGCCTCTGCCAGTCCCGGTGGCACGGCGTACGTGATGAAGAAGCGACCGGTGCCGTCACTCGTACCGGTGCCCAGAAGCTTCCAATCAGGCCCGCCCTGGAGATAGGCGATGTACAGCGACACCTTGTAGAGGGGCAATCCGCTGCCGCCGCTTTGCACGGCGCCCTGAAGCGTTGCCGATTCCTTCTGGCCTGCGAACGCGGGCGTCACGGCAAGAGCGAGGAGCGCGGTCGCCAGCCATGCCTTCCCACAAAGTCTCATGATGGTCCCCCCTCGTTGGCGTTACGAGCCTGTGTCATGCGGTCCCTCTCGTGAGTGAGTTCGAGACTCCCTGCGGTTCGACGGTGCTGCGCCGCCATTGTGTCGTCGTCAGGCTCGCGGCAAGGCCCATGCCACGGAGGGATGCGGCTGGCCGCGCGAGGGGCGGACGGAAAAGTCGCAGGGTTGCGCGACGCGGCCACCGATTCGGCTCGCTCGTCCGGAGGACGGGTCCGTGGTATCTCGCGGCCGGCCACGAGATCCCACGGCGGGCGTTCGATCGCGAGCTACGGGGAGATGACGAAGGGTGTCAGGAGCGCTTGATGCCGAGCCGTTGCATCCGACTCCGAAGCGTGCTCGCGTTGAGCCCTAGAATCGAGGCGGCACCCTTGGCCCCCTCTATCCTCCAGCCGGTGCGCTCGAGGACGCTCAAAATGTGCTGCTTCTCGACTCCGTTCAGACGATCGTCGGCCTCCGCCGCGGGGACACCATCGGCCGCCACCTCGAGGGGTTCCGCCAGCTGGAGCGCCGGACCGGGGCTGATAATCACGGCCCGCTCGATCACGTTCTCCAACTCGCGGATGTTCCCCGGCCAGGCGTATGCCTGGAGCGCGTGCATGACCCGCGTGGGGACGGTCTCGATTGGGCGGCCCATCTCCCGCGCGAAGCGCGCGACCAGGTGCCGCACCAGTGCCGGGATGTCCTCGCTCCGTTGGCGCAGGGCCGGCAGCGAGATCGGGAACACGTTCAGCCGGTAGTAGAGATCCTGGCGGAATCGGCCCTGCTGCACGTCGGCGCGCAGCTCGCGGTTCGTCGAGGCGATGATGCGCACGTTCACCCGGAGCGTTTGCGAGCCTCCCACGCGCTCGAACTCGCCATCCTGGAGCACCCGCAGCAACTTGGCCTGCAGCTCCAGCGGCAGGTCGCCGATCTCGTCGAGGAAGAGCGTGCCGCCGTCGGCGAGCTCGAAGCGACCCGGCCGGCGGGTCAGCGCGCCCGTGAAGGCGCCGCGCTCGTGCCCGAATAGCTCGCTCTCCACAAGGTTCGCGGGAAGGGCGGCGCAGTTTATCGTAATGAGCGGGCGCTCCTTCCGCGGGCTGCGGGCGTGGATCGCCCGCGCCGCCAAGCTCTTGCCGGTTCCCGTCTCTCCCAGGAGGAGCACGGTGGCCCCGGTGGCCGCGACCTGCTCGAGCCGGAACAACACGTACTTGAGCGCATCGCTGGCGCCGATGATGTCCTGCGACCCGGACTCCCGTCCGATCTGCTCCTGCAGATAGACGTTTTCCGCGGCCAGGCGATCCTTGAGTTGGCGGACCTCGGTCAGGGCTTGGGCTAGCTGCTGGTCAGCGCGCTTCCTCGCCACGGCATTGGCGAACGTCTCGGCAATGAGGCGCAGCCGCGGGATCATCGCCTCCGGCCACTCGCGCCCGGGGCGGGACATCGATAGGGCCAGCGCGCACGCGAGCACCTCGTTGGCGCGGACCGGGATCACCAGCGCCGCCCCGATGCCCATGGCCTCGAGAGCCGCCCGATCGGCCGCTGCCTCGGCGGGCAGCGCGTCGACGCGGACCACCCGCACGGGCTCGCCCCGGCGGAGCGCCTGCATGCCATAGGGGAAGGCGTCGACCATCGCGGGCTCCGGCCGTCCGTGATCGGTCGCCGAGGAAAAGGAATGAGTCGGGGACGCCGTGCCATCCGGCGAGAACTCATACACCGAGGCCCGGTCGACCTCGAGGAACGTGACGAGCCGCGAAAGCCCGGCCTCGATGGCCGCGTCCACTCGCTCGGCCGGCACGTGGGTCAGCGACGAGGACACCTCGGTCAGCAGCGCTTCGAACTCGAGCCGCTGGGAGAGCTGCTCGTCCAGGCGCTTGCGCTCCAGCGCGCTGGCGAAGATCTCCCCCACGACGACGAGCCGCTGCACCAGCTCGTCCGGCCAGTCGCGACTCGCGCGGTGGGAGCAAAAGCAGATGGCCCCGAGCACGACCCCGCCGATCTTGACGGGGACGGTCACGCTCGTCTTGATGTTCAGCTCGACGAAGGTTTGTCGAGCCTCGTGGGAATCGAGCGGAAGATCGTCGGGCAGTCGGGGCAGGACGATTGCCTGCCCCGCCCTGATCCTTCCCGCGTACCACGGGTATTGATGCACGGCGAACCGATGCCCGAGCAGGGGAAGGTCGCCGATGAAGCGCCAGGTCACCGGCAGCTCGTCCGAGCCCTCGCGCACCTCGATGAGGAAACCCCGGTCCATGTCGAGGAACTCGGTGATGCTGCGGAGGGCGTCCACGATGTGAGCCCCGACATCGGCGGCGGGGAGGTTGACGAAGCGCGCGGACAGGTCCGCGATGAGGCGCTCGAAGCGGACGCGCTCGTCCGTCTGGCTCGGCTCTGAGGCGGCGGCCGAGCCGCCGGCGGCACTCATGGCCCGCTTACTGTAGCCAACCGTTGCGCCTCGGTAAAGCGCCATCGTGCTACTGCGCCCGACTGAGTGCAGTCTGGTCACGCACCGCCGTGGCGCGGCCTCTTGCGCGGCCGGCGCGCGGGCGCTGTTTCCAGGCGACGCCGTAGCACCTCTTCCGTGCCCCCGTGGTGAGAAACGAGATCGAGCGCTATCTCGGCAGCGTGGGACAGAAGAAAGCTCGCGCCGATCAGGGCGGCGAACTCGTCCGATCGTAGGTGCCGGTCGAGGTCGCGCCGTCGTCGCCACTCCTCGACGAGCGTGAACGCGTTCGAATCCTCGCTGTCGCTGTAGAAGTGCGCGGCGACACAGCCCGGCGCCCGTCGCGCTCGGGTGGTGAGGTCGGTCATCGTCTGGATGAACTCTTCCCGCTTCTCGGGCCGAACCCGCATCCGGACCGTGGCGGTCATGACCTGCCGTGGCCCCGCGACGGCGCCGCTCATGGGGACAGCGCGGAGCTGAGCCCGCGCTCGGTTTGGGCGGCGGAAACGTCGGCCGACGCCTTGCTGCTCGGAGCGATCCATCGACCCATGGCAGATTCCCCCTTCCGCCCACGACGGCAAGCACCGTGCCACGCGATCTGCCCGGCCGGGTCACCTCTGTTGGCGCGCATGGACGGCATTTCCCGCTGGCCGACGCGTCGCTGGTAAGCTACTCTCCGCCGTGACATTTCGCGTCGCCCGCGAAATGGCGCGGGACGGCCCGCGTGGGCCGCGCTCGCTGCACGGGGGGCTGCGCCCAACTGCGCGCGGGTGCTGGGACTCGGCGTTGCCGCGGGCGCCTGGCACATCGCTTGCCTCGCACAAACGGCGACAGGGATGGCTCACGTGTGGCAGTTCAATCCGCGTTCAAGGAGGGCAAGGAAATGAATCGTGGACGGTTGATGCTGGGGATCTCGTGTGCTATCGCAATCGCCATGACCGGTTGTGCTAGCACAGGCAAGGTTCGCGTCAGCTCAGCCAAGAGATGTGCGGCCCACGGCGGCACCTACGATACGACGGCGAAGAGTTGCAAGTACCAGGCGACGACAGTGAGCGCCGCGCAATCCTGCCAGGCTGAGGGCGGCTACTATGACCCGAGCGCGGACTACTGTGAGATCGGCAACTGACGATGCTCTGAGCCATCTTCCCGAACCAGCGTTAGCCGCACGAACAGCTCAGGCGCGTCATCACGATGAAGCCGCACTTCGGGGCTGAGACGCGCAGGTAAGGCCGCTGGAGTAGCTCGCGGGCGGCCCGGCGGAAGATCTCTGCGAGGATCTCGTCGGCGTCGTACTGGGACGGCCCGCGGAATCCGCAAAGCGCGAGCCGCTTGGGATCGGCGCCAGCGCTCGAGGGCCGGCGGCGGGGTGACGCCTAGAGCATCATGCGTCGATCCTGTCAGAGTGGCCGGAACCAGGTCAACCTGCTTGTGGGGCAGCCTTGACTTCGCCGGCCGCGCGGTGGGACTCTGCATTCCACAAGGAGGGCGGCGATGGGGTCGAACAAAGTCGAGCATGTCGCGACATCCGCGAGCGTCGGCAAGGGTGTCAAGGATTCGAGCGGGCTCTACGAGGTGGAGCGCCGCGCTCGCCACGCCGAGCGCCCGGGCTTCCGCATCTCCGAGCTCCAGATCGGGCTCACGCAGCAGGTGCCCTGGCACTATCACACCAACATCCAGGATACTTTCTATGTGATCGAAGGCCGCCTGCGAATCTTCGTCCGCGACCCCAAGGAAGAGATCCGGCTGGGCCAGGGGGAGACCTATGCCGTCCGGCCGGGCCGCCCGCACCTGGTGACCAACGGGGGCGACACCTCCGCGACCTTCCTGGTTTTGCAGGGAATCGGCGAGTACGACTACGTTCCGCTGACCTGAAACTCCGCGTTTTTGCGTCTTCCGCCTCCGGCGGGGTGTCTACCTTGTCATACCCGGGCGCCTCTGCTAATCTCAAGTGTCTGTTTCACATGCAGTGACAGCGGTTTAGACCCCGTCGTCTAGCCTGGCCCAGGACGCGACCCTTTCAAGGTCGAGACCGCGGGTTCGAATCCCGCCGGGGTCACCACTGATTCAAGGGGGCGTATGGAGGCTCGAGGTTTCCGCGATCTGGTCGGTCGGATCATGACCGATCCGGATTTTCTCGCCGAGCTCGTACGTGATCCCGCGGCAGCGCTGGCCGACTACACGCTGTCTGCCGATGAGCACAATCTGGTGCTCCAGGCCGTGGGACGGGAAGGTCAAGTTCCCACCGCTGAGCGCCTGCGGGCCGTCAAGACCGTCATGATGAAGCGCTGGGCCATGTAGCGGGGGGACACGAGCCGTGGCCAAGCCGGCCGACATCGCCTTCCTCCGTCAGGTCGATCTCCTGCGGGATCTGGACGAAGAACAGCTCACTGCCCTCTGGCCCCGCCTGCGCGAGCGCCGGCTCCGCAAGGGCGAAGTACTGTTCCGTGAGGGCGATCCCGGCGAGGAGATGTTCTTCATCCGCACGGGCGCCATCCTCGTCTCGAAGAAAGTGAGCGGGCGCGTCGAGCAGATTTTGAGCCGGCTGGAGCCGGGGGCTATCTTCGGAGAGATGAGTGTGTTCGGGGATGAGCCGAAGCGGACGGCCACCATTCAGGCGGACGTGGAGACTCAGCTCCTCGCTCTCGATCGCGTGAGCGTCAGCGAGTTCATCGACGCCAACCCCCGCGACGCCGCGCGCTTCTTCCAGGAGATGGTCCGCGTGCTCATCCGCCGCCTCGATGCGGCGAGCGATCTCGTGCGCGAGGTGACCCGCTGGGGCCTCGAGGCGACGGGGCTCGACGCGGAGCGCAAGTCCGCGGGGCCGCCGGCATGAGCGAACCCGTCCCGCGCACTCAGGTCGGCCCCCCGGGGGCGCCGCGGCGCCCGCCCGCTACCCTCAATCTCCTCATCCGCTCCGAGGATGGGGAGAGCTTCGAGACACGGGAGATCTCCAGCCCGGGCGCCTATCTCCAGCTCCGTCCGCAGCGGTTGCCCGACACGCAGTGGGAGCTCGCCCAACTTCCCGCGGGTGTGCCCGGCACCAAGAGCTATGTGCTGAAGAGCCGCAAGACGGAGAACTATCTCCTTCTCGACGAGGAGGAGCGCTTCCTGTGGGAGCAGATGGACGGTCGCGCCAACATGCAGGACATCGCCGTCGCCTACGTCATGCGCTACGGCTCGTTCGACTTCGAGAAGATCCCGCAGCTCATGAACAAGCTCCTCTTAGCAGATCTCCTCACCCTGCGGCCCATGTCGCGCCTGCGCGAGATCCTGGCGCGCAACCGACGCAATCCCGCCGCGCGGGCCATGGCCGCCACCCTGCACGCCATCGAGCGCCTCAACGTCTCGAGCCGGCGTTGGAACGATCTCTTCGAGCGCATCCACCGCTACGGGGGATGGTTCCTCTTCACCCCCATGGCAGTGGTCGGGCTCGGCATCCTCGCCGCCTTGGGCATCCGCTCCCTCTTCCGCCTGTGGGACAGCCTGGGCGCGATCAGCTCGGCTCTGGGCCATCACGCCATCGTGGCCATCATCGCGCTGAAGCTCGCCTTCTTCCTGACGGTGGCTCTGCATCAACTCGTGCACGCGCTCGCGTGCGTCCATTACGGGCGGCGCGTCAAGGAAGTGGGCTTCATCATCCATCACCTCGTGGTGCCGACCTTCTACGCCGATGTGACCGATCTCTTCATGGCCTCGCGGCGGGCCCGCGTGGTCAATGCGCTGGCCGGTCCCACCGTGCATCTCGTCCTGGGCCTGCTCGGGGTGATCTGGGCCGACAATCTGGGTCCGGGACTGCTCCAGGCCTGCGTCGCTGCCTCTGCGGTGCTCCAGCTGCAATCCTTCCTGATCTGCATCTACCCCTTCTCGTTCCTCGAGATGGACGGCTACCATGTGCTCGAGGACGCGGTGGGCATGCCGCGCCTCTCGCAGGAGTCGATGCATTTCGTGCGCACTACGCTGTGGAAGCGGCTGGCCGAGGGCAGGAGACTGGGACGGCAGGAGATCGTCTACGTCTCCTACATTCTGCTCTCGCTGATCTCCGTGAGCGCGTTCGTCGGGCTCAACGCCTGGCTCATCCTGTCCGCCAAACACGCCTAGAGGCTAGCGGGCGAGCAGCGCGATCAGGCGCCCGACCGACGGGTCGAGCGCTTCGGGCTCCTGCTCCGCCGCCTCCAGCCGTTGCGCTTGCCCCTCTTCGGGCAGCGCCTCCAGCAGTGCCTGGGCGCGTCCCCGTACTTCGGGTCCGAGCAGGCGGGCCACCTCGAGCACGAAGCGCAGCGCCTGCTCCGCCCGCTCGCGGCCCGGCTCAGCGCTCCGGAGCGAGGCGGTGGCCGCGTCGCGGAGCTCGGCGCTCAGCCGGACGCGCTTCGTCCACACGCGGACGAGGTCGCCTGGGACTGCGCCCCACTCGAGCTCGATGGCCGCAAGCACGTCCACGATCGCGGACCCGAGGGCTGGCGCGCTCTCGCGCGCGATGAGATCGGCGAGCGCGCGATTCCAGACGGGGGCAAGCGGCGCGGGAGCAACCTCACGGGCCTGGGGCGGCGGCGCCTCGACCACCTCGCCGGAACGGTCGAGGATGAGGCGGTCCTCGAGTGGGCCGCCCAGGGCCCACAGCGAGCAGACCACGCGCTCGCCATCTTCCCGGATCACGCGGGGCTCGCGGCGCTTGATGCCCTGCCATTCTGTCCGATAGAAGGTGACGCCATCCGCCACGACCTTCTCGATGCCCTGGCGGAGCTGGACAGTGACCCACGGTGCTACTTGATGGCTCTCGTATGGTGCGGGCAGCCAGTCGAGTCCACCATCGGCGAGGAAGCGCTCGAGGGGCAGGGCCTGGGTCGGATCGTGGCGGAAGCTCTCGAGCAGCGAAGTGAAGAGCTGCTCCGTGGGAAAGGGGCCGCGATAGCGCGTGCGCGGGAGGCCCTGGTCCTTCATGAGGGCGGCGAGGAGATTCAGCACGGCGCTGCCTGCTCCCCCGGGCAGCCGGCGCGGCTCGGCCAGCGGAGGGATGTGGTCGAGCCGGGCCCAGTCGAGAGCGCGGAAGACGGTCAACATCTCCACCGGTTGCCAGGGCTCCGCGCCGTCCAGCTGCCACACGCGATCCGAGCGCCCCCACACGCGATGGTCGCCCGCCCCAGGCTCGACGCCGATCCATCGTCCGTCGGCGGCGCGACAACGCGCACGCGCCAGCGATCCATCGGCGGCCCAGCGGCAAGCGGCGATGAGGTGGCCGTGGCGGTCGAACTGAACGAGCCGTCGGCGCGGCGGCCCCGCCTCGTAGGCGACGACCGTCCCCCAGCGCTCCACGCGCACGGGAGGATCCGCGTCGTCGAGCGAGCGCGCGAGGGTCTCGATGCGTGGCGGATCGAGCGCGACGATCTCCGAGCGATCGAGCCAGGCGCGCAGACGGGAATGGTTGGTCGGGTCCATGGACTCGACGATGATACATGCCGCCGGCGCGTCAGGGCGCGGCGTCAGGTGCCGGACACAAGCGATTACGGCTCGATGCGATAGCGCTTGAGCGCATCGGGATCGACGGAGGCGCCGACGCCGGCCGCGTCTGTGAGCCGCAGCACGCCGCTCTCGAGGCGCAGCGGATCTCTCACCACGTCGCCTGCCATCTTCAACGGCCCCACGGCTTCGCACCCCGGCATCACGGCGGAGGACGTCGCTGCCACCGCTGCCTCGGCCAGCGTGGAGAGCGTGAGCCCGAAGCCGTGCCCGATGACGACTCGAAGGCCGGCCGCCGCGGCGCATTCGATCATCTGCTGGGTGCGCAGGAGCCCGCCCTGCTTCATCACCTTGACCTTCACGATATCCGCGGCCTCCCTCCGGATGATCTCGATCAGCGAGGCCGGTCCCGTCACGCTCTCGTCGGCCATGAGCGGAATGGCGATGGTGCGGCGGATCTGCGCGAGGCCTGCGAAATCCGTACGGACGACTGGCTGCTCCACGAGGGTCAAGGCGTAGGGTTCGAGCCGCGGGATGAATGCCAGCGCCTCGCCGAGGGTCAGGCTCTCGTTGAAGTCCACACGCAGGGCCATGCGGTCGCCGACCGCCGCGCGCACCGCGGCGACGCGGGCCACACCTTCCGGACCGGCGCCCGAGACCTTGATTTTCGCGGTGACAAAGCCGCGCCGCAGCCACTCCGCAGCCTCTCGCGCGGCCTGCTCGGGGGGCACCGTGCCGATCCATGCGTTGAGGGTCACCTCGTGCCCGAGGGCGCCGCCGAGCAGGGAATGGACGGGAAGGTCGAGGGCTCGCCCCTTTGCGTCGAGGAGGGCCATCTCGATGGCGGCTTTCGCCTCGAAGTCCTCGGCCATCTCGCGATCCATGACGGCGAGCGCGCGATGCAAATTGAAGGGATCGCCGCCGACGAGGGCGGGGGACAAACGCTCGACGATGTCGCGGATGTCGCCAGCGGACACGAGCGAGTAGCCCGGTGTCGGATCGACGTTGCCCCAGCCCTCGATACCGCCGTCCGTGATGACGCGGACCAGCACGCTGCGCTGTACCGCGGTCGTGCCATGCACGCCGTGCACCGCGCTCCTGAGCGGCACATCGACGAGCATCGGTGTGACGGAAGCGATGCGCATGGTCTGCCGAGTATATCCCTCCTCCCTTTCCCCCGCCGCGGGGAAGAGGGCAGGGTGAGGGGACTTCGGGGCGAGAGGCGCCTCAGGCCTTGACGCTGCCGTGGCAGGTGGCTAGCATGGCGCGTGACCAACGGACGCTACCGGCTCGGCATCGACATCGGCGGCACCTTCACCGACTTCAGCATCCTCGACGAGACGTCGGGCGAGCTCACCGGCTTCAAGTCCCCTACGATCCCCGGCGATCCTGCCCGTGGCGTTCTCGACGGCGTCCGGGCCCTCGTGAGCGAGCGCGGCCTCGATCCGGCGGCCATCGCCTATCTGGTCCACGGCACCACCATAGCCATCAACACGGTCATCCAGCGCAACGGCGCCTCGCTCGGGCTCCTCGTCACGGCCGGCTTCGGCGACCTGCTCGAGATCCAGCGGCTCCGGCTCGCGAGCCCGGTGAACTTCACGGCGACCCGACCTCTGCCTCTCATCCCGCGCTACCGGGTTGCAGAGGTGACCGAGCGCATCCTCGCCGACGGCGCCGTGGATACCGAGCTCGATCATGCCGGGCTTCTTCGCGAGGCGACGCGGCTCGTGGAGCGGGAAGGCGCGCAGTCTCTCGTCGTCTCGTTCGTCAACGCGTACCGCACGCCCGCCCACGAGGCGGAGGCGCGCAAGGTGCTGGCCGAGCGCTTCCCGGGTTTGCTCGTGACTTGCTCGCACGAGGTCTGGCCACAGATCCGGGAGTACGAGCGCACCATGGTGGCCATCCTGAGCGCCTACGTGCGTCCCCGCGTCGACCAATACCTGGAGCAGCTCGAGCGCGAGCTCGGCCGAGCCGGGGTGCGCGTGCCGCTCTACATCACCAAGTCGAACGGCGGCGTGACGACGGCGCGGGACGCGCGCCAGGCCACGGCGGAGACCATGCTCTCGGGCCCTGCCTCGGGGGTCATCGGCGCGACGGCCGTGTGCGGGCGAGCGGGGTATCGTGACCTGATCACCTTCGACATGGGAGGGACGAGCGCGGACATCGCGCTGGTGCGTGATGGTCAGCCCGTCTATTCGACCGACGAGATCGTGGGGGACTTTCCCATCGTCATGCCGGTGGTCGGCGTGTCGTCGATCGGCGCCGGCGGCGGCTCCATCGCCTGGCTCGATTCCGTCGGCGTGCTGAAGGTCGGCCCGCAGAGCGCGGGCGCCGACCCGGGGCCCGCCTGCTACGGGCGCGGGGCGACCGTCCCCGCGCTCTCCGACGCCTTCCTCCTGTGCGGCTTCCTCAACCCGGACAACTTCGTGGGTGGTCGCCTCCGGCTTCATTCCGACAAGGCGGCGATGGCCATGCAGCCGCTCGGCGCAGCGCTCGGCCTCGACGTAGACGCGACGGCGGAGGCAGTGATCGAGGTGGCTACCGCCAGCATGTACGCAGCGTTCTCGAACGTGTTGGCTCGGCACGGCCTCGATCCGCGCGACTTCGCCCTCGTCGCCTTCGGCGGCGCCGGCCCCATCGAGGCCTGCTTTCTCGCCCAGGAATTCCATATCCCGCGCGTCATCGTGCCGCCGTCGCCTGGCACGCTCTGCGCCCAGGGAGCGATGATGGCCGACCTCAAGAGCGACTACGTGAAGACGATCCACCGAAAGCTCTCCACGATCTCCGGCAAGCTTCTCGCCGCGGAGTGCGCGGAGCTGACGGCGCGGGCGAGACGCTGGCTCACCGAGGAGGCGCCCGCGGTGGCGACGAGCGCCATCGCCTACAGCGCGGATCTCCGCTACGTGGGCCAGGCCTTCCAGATCGAGGTGCCGATCGAGCCCGCGTGGCTCGACGAGTCAGGCACCGAGCGCATGCGCGCCGCCTTCCACGATCGACATGAGCGCCTCTATGCTCACGCCGATCGCGGCGCCGACGTGGAGCTGATCGACCTTCGCGCCACCATCACGGGGGCGACACCGAAGCCCGAGCTCAAGGCGGTACCCGCAGGTCAGGGTCCTGCGAAGCCCGCCGGGCGCCGGGTCATCCACTACCGGAAGCAGCGATACGAGTCGGCCGTGTATCACCGGCGCGATCTCCTCGCCGGCCAGCACCTCGACGGGCCGGCCATCGTCGAGCAGGAGGACACGACGACGCTGGTACCCGCGGGTTTCCGCGCCTCAGTCGACGCTTTCGGCAATCTCGTGATCGAGGGCCGATAGATGGCCATCGACCGGGTGATGCTCGAGATCCTGCGCAACCACTATCAGGCGGTCGTGGAGGACATGGCGCGGATCATGGAGCGCACCGCCTATGCCACCTTCGTGAAAGAGACAGCGGACTTCTCGACGGGACTGGTGTCGACGGGCGGCGAGTACGTCGCCTACCCCTGGAACCTGGGCGCCTCATCGTACCTCGGGTTGAACATGGCCCACACCCTCGCCTACTTCGACGACTACGACGAGGGCGACATCATCATCTGCAACGACGCGTACCTATCGGGGCCGCTGTGCACCCACTTACCTGACGTGCACATCCTCCGTCCGATCTTCCACGAGGGGCGCATCATCTGCTGGGGCTACGCTTTCGTCCACTCCTCCGACATCGGCGGCGCGGTGCCGGCGAGCGTGTGGCCGCGGGCCACGGAGATCTTCCAGGAAGGGCTGCGCCTCCGGCCCACCAAGCTCTTCCGCGCCGGCATCCTCCAGGAAGACGTCAAGAACCTCATCGCCGACAACTGCCGTATCCCCGAGGTCAACTGGGGCGACATCAAGGCGATGGTGGCCGCGGTCAGCTCGTGCGACCGCCGCGTCCAGGAAATGATCGGCAAGTTCGGCCTCGTCACCGTGATCGAGGGCATCGACGCCGTCCTCGACTACGCGGAGCAGCGAGCGCGCGCGGCGATCCGGGAGATTCCCGACGGGACCTATCGGTTCACCGAGTACATGGAAGACGATCTCCGCTCGGAGGTGCCCGTACGGATCCAGGTCGCCCTCACCATCGAGGGTGATGCGATCCATCTCGATTTCACCGGCACGGATCCGCAGGTGAGCTCGGCTCTCAACATCGCGACGCATGGGGTGACGCATCCCTTCCTGTGCCAGGCCATCAACGCCTACATCGTCACCGAGGACCCGGGCATCCCCAAGGCTTCGAGCATCCTGCGGCCGGTGCGGGTGACCGCGCCCCCGGGTTGTCTGGTCAACGCGCTCTTCCCGTCGCCTATCGGCGTCCGCTACGGGACCGTATTGCGAGTCTTCGACGCGGTCCTGGGCGCCCTCGCCCAGGCGCTGCCCGGCCGCGTTCCCGCCGCTCCCGCCGGTGGTATCTCGCCGGTGGTCGCCTCCACGCTGGATCTCTTGACCGGTCAACGCCAGGTCCAGGTCGTGGAGCCCATGCTCGGTGGGGGCGGTGGCCGCCCCGGGATGGACGGGCTCGGCGGGGCTGACTCGACCTCCGGGTTCCTGCGCAACACGCCGGTCGAGAGCATCGAGGCCGAGGTGCCGATCGTCATGCGCCGCTATCATCTGATCCCCGACACCGGGGGCGCGGGAGAACACCGCGGCGGCCTGGCCGCCCGGCTCGACTTTCAGGTCTTCCATCCGCACGCCATCGTGACGGCGCGCGGGATGGAGCGCTGCCGCCTGGAGCCGTGGGGCGTGGCGGGGGGCCGCGCCGGCACTCCCGGCAGCTGCGTGGTCAACCGGGACACGCCGCGCGCGCGCGACATCGGCAAGGTCGACGTGCTGCATTTGGAGCCGGGCGACGTGGTCAGCTTCTTCTCGCCGAGCGGCGGCGGCCACGGCGATCCGCGGCGTCGCGATCCGGAGGCGGTGCGGGCGGACGTGCGCGCGGGCTTCCTCAGCGTGGAGCGCGCCCGCGAGGCCTATGGAGTCGCGATGGTCGATGGTCGGGTCGACCAAGCGACCACGGAGCGCTTGCGTGCCGCCATGCCTGCGCCGTCCAATGGGCAGTTCGACTTCGGCGCGCGACGGGCGGAGATGGAGGGCACCTGGACGCCGGCGATCCAGGATGCCGCCCAGCGTGTCCTCGGGAGCGTACCGCCCGCGGTGCGCGACTGGGGCAAGCACCAGATCTACGACCGGATCCGCGAGATCGCCGCCGCGCGTCCGGCCACGATCGCTGACGTGGACGCAGCCTGGGCCGACATCCGCACCCGCCTCGCCCGCGCGCTCGGGGAAAGCTGAACGCAGGGGCGAGTCGCGGGAAATCATCGCCTTCCGGGCGGATGAGGCGATACAATTCGCGCGTGCGCGCTCTCCTGATCGCCGCTGCCCTCCTCTGCGCCGCCTGTGCGGCGGGCGGCGCCCCGTCGCACCAGCCCTTTGCCGATATCCCCGTGCCCGCCGGATGGCGTTCCCAGACCCGCGAATCCGTGGTCATCCAGTCGCCCAAGGTCACGGCGGGCAAGATCGTCTACTTCGCGGAGTCGGACGTGGACAGCACGCTCAGCGAGGCGCGGAGCCTCCTGCGCCAGGCAGGGTGGGCGGAGACCAAGAGCGAACGCTTCGTGAATCCGGAGAAGTTCCCCGGCGCGTGGGCGGAGTTCAGCAAGGGCCACGACTACTGCCGCATCACGGTCATCGAGGGCACCGGGCTGCAGCAGGTGGACATCACGGTGGCCCGACTGAACGGCGCGCCTTGATGGCCTCCGACGATCTCTGCTGGCTGCCCGCCCTCGAGCTCGCCGCCCTCATTCGCGCCCGCAAGGTCTCGCCGGTGGAGGTGATGGAGGCCGTGCTGGCCCGCATCGAGCGCGTCAATCCGGTCCTCAACTGCTTCTGCACGCTCACCGCCGACGACGCGCGCGATAACGCCCAGGCCGCCGAGGTATCGGTGATGACGGGCGAGGAGCTCGGGCCGCTCCACGGCGTGCCCGTGTCGGTGAAGGATCTCGTCTTCACCCGTCGCGTTGTGACCACCGGCGCCTCGCGCCTCTTCGCGGACCACGTGCCCGAGGAGGACGCGGTGGCCGTAGAACGGCTCAAGGGCGCGGGGGGGATCATCCTCGGCAAGACCACCACGCCGGAGTTCGGCCACAAGGGAGTCACGGACAGCCCGCTCTTCGGCATCACGCGCAATCCATGGAATTCCGCGCTGACGCCGGGGGGCTCGAGTGGCGGGGCGGCGGTGGCGGCAGCGACCGGATTGGGACCCCTCGCCCTCGGCACGGACGGCGGCGGATCGATCCGCATTCCCGCCTCGTTCTGTGGGATTTACGGGCTCAAGCCGACCTTCGGCCGCGTGCCGCACGGGCCGGGATTCCCCGGGTGGCGCGACTTCTCCGTCACCGGTCCCATGACCCGCACCGTGCGCGATGCCGCCCTCATGCTCGACGTGCTCGCGGGACCGGACGAGCGCGATCGCTACTCGCTGCCTGCCGACGGTGGTCCATCCTTCCTCTCCGCCTGCGACATGGGGCTCGAGGGCATCAGCATCGGCTGGTCCTCCGATCTCGGCTATGCGCGCGTGGATCCCGAAGTGGCGGAGCTGTGCGCCACCGCCGCGGGCGCCTTCGAAGAGCTTGGCTGCCACGTGGAGGTCGTTTCCCCCGGCTGGGAGAATCCGGAGGAGATCTTCCGCACGATCGGTCCCGCGGAGACGTACGCCGCGTGGCGGGATCGCCTCGCCGACAGCGCCGAGCTGCTCGATCGGAGTTTCGTGGCCGTGCTCAAGCACGGGAGCACGATCACCATCGACCAGTATCTCGATGCCGCCCGCCGCCGCGCCGAGCTGTGGACGGAGGTGCAGCGCTTCCTCGCGCGGTTCGATCTGCTCATCACCCCCACGGTGGCCGTGCCCGCGTTCCCCGTGGCGCGCCCCGCCGTCACCGAGATCGACGGCGAGCCCATCTCGCCGCTCGGCTGGCTGCCCTTCTGCTTCCCCTTCAATCTGACAGGTCAGCCCGCGGCCACCGTACCTGTGGGCATGACGGAGAGCGGCCTGCCCGTGGGGCTCCAGATCGTGGGCCGGCGCTTCGCGGAGCGCGCGGTGCTGGCCGCCTCCGCGGCCTTCGAGGCCGCGCACCCCTGGGCGGATCGGCGGCCGACCGTCGGCTGACGTCGACGGCATGCGCTTCCTCCTGATCTGCCTGGGCGGCGCCGTGGGCACCGCCGCCCGCTACGGCGTGGGCGGGCTCGCCGCGCGCTGGTGGGGAACGGAGTTCCCGTACGGCACGCTGATCGTCAACGTCACGGGATCTTTCCTGATCGGCTTCATCCAGCAGGTCGGCCTGAACACCCTGGCCTTTTCCGACACGGTGCGGCTCGTGCTCACCATCGGCGTCATGGGCGGCTACACGACCTACTCGAGCTTCTCTTACGAGACGCTGCGCCTGGCCGAGCAAGGCTCGTGGCTCTCCGCCCTGCTGAACGTCGTGCTCACCACCGCCCTCTGTCTCGCGGTGTGCGCGCTCGGCCTCGGCCTGGGCCGAATCGTGGTGGGATGGAAGGGAGGGCTCTAGCCATGCGCAAGCTCGACGGCGAGCAAGTCCTCATGCGGATCTTCATCGGAGAGAGCGATCGCTGGGAGCATCGCCCGCTGCACGCGGCCATCGTCGAGATGCTTCGCGCCCGCGGCCTGGCCGGCGCGACCGTGCTGCGCGGTGTGGCGGGCTTCGGCGCCGACTCCGTCGTTCACACCGCGAACATCCTCCGCCTCTCCGCGGATCTGCCCCTGGTCATCGAGGTGG
>Ga0306921_10000489_pt1 | contig 34894 bp, 36 predicted proteins | sample sta12Cox44000080_FD_203760 | JGI IMG/M metagenome (GOLD analysis project Ga0306921, IMG submission 203760) | Lab enrichment of tropical soil microbial communities from Luquillo Experimental Forest, Puerto Rico - statoxic.12C.oxic.44.000.080 (v2)... | ecosystem: Environmental > Terrestrial >... | reverse complement strand
TCCCGTTCCAGGTCTCCAAGGGCATGGTGATCTGCGGCAGCTTCCGCGGCGAGACGGACGACTCGGCCTATTTCTGGCTCCGCCGCTTCAATAGTGAGGCTGAACGCGAGGCGCAGTACAAGGCGGTGTACGAGACGGACCACTGGAAGACCAAGATTGCGCCGCGCGTGCCGGATTGCCTGGACCGCGAAAAGATGCACATCCAGCGCATCGTGCCGACGTCGCGGTCAACGATGCAGTAGCCCCGGACGCACTTGATAGAGGCGAACATTCGGTCGATGCTATGGCGAGAGTGGAGGAGCCAGATCATGAGCGCTGTCGCGGCGAGGATTCCCACCCAGGCCCTGAAGATCGAGAAGGTCAAGGAGCACATCGGCGCCATTGTCACCGGCATCGACCTGGCGCAGCCCATCGACAGCGCGACGCAGAAGAAGCTCTACGACGCCGCCGTCGAAAACGTGGTCCTGGTGATTCGAGGGCAAGAGCATCTCACCCCGGCCCAGGTGCAAGCCGCCGGAGAAATGTTCGGCGAGCTGATGGAGGACCAGAACCGGCGCTATCTGGTCGACGGCTATCCGTTGATCAGCGTGCTCGACAACCGTCACCTGGACAGCAAGGGCCAGCCGGCAAAAGTCGGCGCCAATGCGACTTGGCACACCGACCACACCAACCAGGAGTTTCCGCCCAAGTTCACCATGCTGTATGCGGTGGCCGTGCCGGATAGGGGAGGTGCCACATCGGTTTGTAACGCGCGCGACGCCTACGAAGCGCTTCCAGACGACGTGAAACTGAAGATAGCCGACGCGAAGACTGAGAATACGCTGATCAGCAGCGCGCGGATGAAGACAGGCAACCCGGACATCGTGAAGGCCCAGCTCGAAGCGACGAAACCGCCGACGGTGCATCCTCTGGTCCGCACCCACCCGGAGACCGGCACCAAGGCCGTGTGGTTCCACAAGGGCAAGACCGAGACGGTCACCGGCATGTCGCCCGAAGAAACCCAGGATTTTCTGCAGGATCTGACCGACAGGATCACGCAGCCGCAATTTTGCTATGCCCACGAATACAAGAAGGGCGATCTGGTGATCATCGACGACCGCGCCTCATTGCATAAAGCCGGCTTCGATTACGATCACAGCCAGCATCGCCGCCTGTATCGGATGCTGGTGCGGGGCGACCGTCCCTACTGAGAGACATGCGCTACAGCATTCTCGTGTCAGCTATGGCGCTGGCTGTTCCGGCGCTGGCTCAAAGCGATCCGTCCGCAACCACAAACTCCATGCTCCCACACTGTCGGGATTGGATCGCCAGGGTTCCCACGAAGCCGGCCGACACCGCTCTTGCCGGAGTCTGTGCGGGTACGGTGGCCGCGGCGCTGCACTATTCCACGCTGCTGGAAGCGGCCTACAAGTCCTGCCCACCCAAAGGGGTAACGCACGGCCAGGCCATTGAAGCCGTGGTCCGTTACCTGGAAGCCCATCCGGAGACGTGGGATCAGGATTTTCGGATGGCGATTCTAACCGCTCTTCGAACCACCTGGCCTTGCCCGCGAAGTCCGTAGCCTGCTCACACCATCGCGTCGTTCAGCTCGACGCCCAGCAGGCTCTTGCCCTGGATCTCGACATTTGAATCGAAGTCGAGCATCGCATGGTGCGTCGCGGTGTTCATGTCGCGAAAGAAGATCTGCATGACATGGCTGTCGTGCGCCGCGCCGGCGCCGGCGCCTTCGAACAGCCGGTTGCAGGCGCGCCGGCAGAGTTCCGTGGCGTAAGCGGCATTCCATCGGACCTGCGCCCGCGCCGCGATCGGCATCGGCGGATCGCCGCGCATGGCCTCGTCTAAAAGATCGCAATTCTGCTGGGTCAGCGCCCAGGCGCAGGCGATCTCGGCGCTCGCCTCGGCGACGCGGCGCTGCATGCCGCCGCTCTCCACCTTCATGCTGCCGGTATAGACATCGCGACGACCCCGGGTCTGGTCGATGAAGAGTTTTAAGCCGCGCTCGGCCATGCCGACGATCGTGCCCAGCAGCATGGTGGCGAGCGATGGTCGGATCGGCAGCCGGTAGAGCGGAATGTCGATACCCGGCACGGTGCCGAGCTGGGCCTCGGCCATCGGCACGGCGTAGTGATCGGGAATAGCCACGTTGTCGAGCACGAGGTCCTTGGAGCCGGTTCCGCGCATGCCCAGGGTGAACCAGGTGTCGTCGATGACCGCCTTGGCCTTGGGCATCACGACGATCAGGGACGGACAGGACTCGCCCGCCTGGTTGCGAATGCCGCGGCAGCCGACCAGCACCCAGTCGCCGTGGTCGGCGCCGCTGGCGTAGGGCCACCGGCCGTTGAGCACGTATCCGCCGGGCGCGCGCTGGCAGGTGCCGCGCAGCGACGGCACGCCGGGAATCAGCATGCCGGGATCGCTGCCGAAAATCTCGTCCTGGCCGCGGCGCGGCAAGCGGCCGGCGATGAAGGTGTGGGCCGCGCACACCATCAACACCCATGACGCCGACGTGCTGCCATGCGCCACAACCCGCTCGGCCTCGACCAGGGCACCGACCGGCAGCTGGTAACCGCCGTAGGCGGCCGGGCTCACGATACGCGTGAGGCCTGCCTGGTGCAGAAGCTCGACGGCGCGAACGCTCAGCACACGGCTCGCCTCCGACTCGGCTTCCGTCTCCTTCAGCGCCTCGACAATTTTTCCCGCATTCAGGGCCGCGTCGATCATCGGACAGTACCTTCTAATGACCAGAATAGGAGGCTGGGGCGAGCGCGTGTTATCATGCGCCTTGGTTGAGTAGCCTTGAGTACGAGTACGCGTAAATGCCCATCCGGTCGCTTTCGCCCGTTTTTCCGGCGAGCCCGATCAGCGATTCGCCCGCAAAATCAGGGCGCGCGGGGAGGGCCCCCATATTTTTCCCTTTTTAAAAGCGTTACTTTTAGTAACTCAGGGCCGGCCGGCCGCCGACAGCCGTGCCTGGGCGGCCAACCGGATGGGCGCGTTGGCCGCGCCATAGCCGCGATAGCCGCGACGCTGGACGATCTCGAAGAAGAAGCGCTGGTCGAAGGTCTCGGTATAGACCTGCAGGTATTCGGCGCCGCCCTCCCGGTCGTAGAGGATGTTGTGGGCGCGGAAGGCCATGAGCTGCTCGGGCGTGAGGTCGGTCTTGGCCTCGAGGTCGTCGTAATAGTTCTCCGGGATCGGCAGTACGGCCACGCCGTTACGCTCGAGCTGCTGCACCGTCGCCAGCAGGTCGTCGGTGGCGAGCGCGATGTGCTGCACACCCGAACCGAACAGCTCGCTCAGGAACCGCGAGGACTGGGTGCGCTGGCTTTGCGAGGCGTTGAGCACGAAGCGCAGCCGGCCATCCGGCGCCTCGATCACCTGGCTGCGCACCAGCCCGCCCGGATCGGCGACCTCCTGGGCTGGAATCTTCTTCACCTCGAGCAGCGAGGTGTAGAACAGCACCCAGGTCAGCATCTCCTCGTACTGCATCGACTGCGAGACGTGATCGACGGTCGTCAGCCCGGCGCCCTTGCTCGCAGGCTCGCCGGCGGGCTCGCTGGCCGGCTCGAATTCGATGTCCCAGACGCGGCCCAGCTCGCTCGCCCGGTCGAGGAAGTAGAGCAGGCTGCCGCCGACGCCGCGCACGGCCGGAATGTCGAGCTCGCCCGGCCCGACGGCCTGGTGGAACGGCTGGTCGAGCAGCAGGGTGGCACGCTCGAAGGTCTGGGCGGCGTTCTCGACGCCCAGCCCCAGCGCGCACACCGCCGAGCCGTGCACCAGGTTGAAGGAATGGGCGAAGCCCTCCTTCTCGCGGTTGACCACCAGGTTGATGTCGCCCTGCGTCCAGCGCGTCACTGCCTTGGAGCGGTGCTGGCCGGCGCGATGGAAGCCCAGCCCCGTCAGCAGCACCTCGAGCCGCGGCGCGTCGTGGTCGTCGGCGGAGAACTCGATGAAGCTCACGCCCTGCGCCGCCTGGCGCGGCGGCAGCTTGACCGCGCCGGCGCCCAGCTGGTCGAGCATGAAGCGGAGCGAGCGATGGCCGTCGACCGCGACGCTGCGCGCCGAGCCGGCGCGGAACTGGTCGTTGAAGATCTCCAGCGACAGCGCGCCGTCATAGCCGGTGGTCAGCAGCGACTTCATGAAGTCCGTCACCGGCAGGTCGCCCTGGCCGGGGAAGTTGCGGAAATGCCGGCTCCACGACAGGTAATCCATCTGCAGCAGCGGCGCGTCGGCGAGCTGCACCAGGAAGATGCGGTCGCCGGGGATCGAGCGGATGGCCGACAGGTCGGTGTTGCGCGCCAGGATGTGGAAGGAATCGAGCACCAGCCCGACCGCCGGATGGTCGGCGCGGCGCACCGCCTCCCAGGCGTCGCGGTAGTCGTTGATGTGGCGGCCCCAGGCCAGCGCCTCGAAGGCGATGCGCATGCCGCGCTTGGCCGCGCGCTCGCCGAGCTCGCGCAGGTCGGCTGCCGCCCGCTCGATGCCGCCCAGCGACTCGGGGCTCACGTTGCTGCAGATCATCAGCAGGTCGGTGCCCAGCTCCTGCATGACGTCGAACTTGCGCTCGGCGCGGGCGAACACGCGCTCGCGCTGGCCGGCCGGCATGCCCTCGAAGTCGCGGAACGGCTGCAGGGTGACGATGTCGAGCCCGAGCTCGCCGCAGGCGGTGCGTACATCGGCCGGCGTGCCGGCGAAGGTCACGAGATCGTTCTCGAAGATCTCGACGGCGTCGAACTTGGCGGTGGCGATGGCTTCGAGTTTCTCGCCGAGGGTGCCGCTCAGCGACACGGTCGCGATCGAGGTCTTCATGCGAGTCCTCCTTCGGTTCGACGTGCTGCGGCTGCCTCAAACGTACGCTTCAGGCGCGCGATCTCCGGTGTCTTTCCAGTGAAATGGCGGAAGGCATCGACCGCCTGGTGCACGCACATGCCGGCGCCGCCCATGGTGCGGGCGCCGCGGGCCTTGGCGGCCTTCACGAACTCGGTCTCGAGCGGGGTGTAGATCACGTCGGCGACGTACTGGCCGGGGCGGACGACGTCCGGCGTCATCGGCAGGCCGTCGTGGCCGATCATGCCGATCGGTGTCGCATTGACGATGCCGGCGGCCGAGGCGGCGGCGGGCTCGGGGGTGTCGAGCACCTCGCCGCAGCGCAGGTCGGCGCAGAGACTGCGCGCGCGCTGGCCGTCGCGGTCGAAGATCCGGATCGGCGAGGCGCCGAGGTCCCGGAGGGCGAAAGCGACGGCGCGGCCGGCACCGCCCGCGCCCAGCAGCAGCACCGGCTTGCCGCGCGCGGCATCGGCGCCGAACGCCTCCAGGAAGGCGGCGCGAAAGCCCGAGCGGTCGGTGTTGTGGCCGCTGGTGCGGCCCTTGGCGTCGACGACCACGGTATTGACCGCGCCGATCTCGCGCGCCTCGGCCGACACCTCGTCGAGCAGCGGGATCACCGCCTCCTTGAACGGGAAGGTGACGTTGATGCCACCGAAGCCCGCCTGGCGCACGGCCGCGAGCAGGTCGGGCAGCGAGCGCGGCCGCGGCGTCTCGGCGTCCATCAGGTGGTAGTGGCCGGTCATGCCGGCGGCGGCGAAGGCATCCTCGTGCAGCGCCGGTGCCAGCGACTGGCCGATGTTGATTCCGATCAGGCCGACCAGCATGCGGTTGCTCATGGCCGGGCCTCCGTCGCGCCGAGCCCGCCGCCGAGGAAGAGCTGGGCGATGCGCGGATCGCTGAGGATGGTGGCGGCGCGGTCTTCGATGCGGGTCTGGCCCTGTTCCAGCACCAGGCCATAGTCGGAGATCGCCAGCGCCTGGCGCGCATTCTGCTCGATCAGCAGGATGGTGACGCCGGCATCGCGCAGCTCCTGCAGGATGGTGAAGACCTCCTGGACCATGATCGGCGACAGCCCGATCGACGGCTCGTCGATCAGCATCAGCTTGGGGTCGAGCAGCAGCCCGCGCGCCACCTCCAAGAGCTTCTGCTGGCCGCCCGACAGGGTGGAGGCCTGGGCATCGGCCTTCTCCTTGATCATCGGGAAGCGCGCCATCATGGCGTCCATGCGCGCCGGCAGGCCTGAGCGGTCGCTGAGCGCCACGCCGCCCAGCTCGAGATTGTGGCGTACCGAGAGCTCGGGAAAGAGATTGCGGCCCTGCGGCACGTAGGCCATGCCGGCATCGAGCATGCGGCGCGGCGGCAGCGAGGTGGTGTCGGCGCCGTCGAAGGTCACCGTGCCCGAGCGCACGCCCAAGACGCCGAACACGGTCTTGAACAGGGTCGATTTGCCGGCGCCATTGGGGCCGATCACCGTGGTGATGGCGCCGCGTCGGATCGAGGCCGAGATGCCGTTCAGGATGGTCATGCGGCCATAGCCGGCGACCACGGTGTCGAGGGTGAGGATCGAGCCGTTCGCCATGGTCAGTGGCCCAGATAGGCTTCGATCACCGCCGGATCGGCCCGCACCTCGGCGGGCGATCCCTGGGCGATGATGCGGCCCTCGGCGAGCACGATCAGCCGCGTGCACAGCGACATCACGAACTCCATGTTGTGTTCGATCACCACGAAGGTGGCGCGCGCCTCGCGGTTGATCGCCGCCAGCCTATCGCGCAGGCCGGCCAGCATGGTGGGGTTGACGCCGCCCGCCGGCTCATCGAGCAGCACCAGGCGTGAGCCCGCCATGAAGGCCATGGCGGCGTCCAACAGCTTCTGCTGGCCATAGCTCAGGCTGCCCGCCGTCTCGTTGGCGAGCGCGGTCAGCCGGAAGAACTCGAGCATGCGGTCGGCTTCGGGCCCGAGCCCGGCATCGCGCGCGCCGAACAGCCGACCGAGCCGCGTGCCGCGATGCTCCTGGCCGGCCAGGATCAGGTTCTCGCGCACGCTGAGCCGCGGGAACACCTGCAGCAGCTGGAAGGTCCGGCTGACGCCCAGGCGATTGAGCTCAGAGGGCCTGAGGCCGGTGATGTCGCGGCCATCGACGGCGACGCTGCCGCGGGTCGGCAGGAGCTGGCCCAGGATGCAGTTGAACAAGGTCGACTTGCCCGAGCCGTTGGGGCCGATCACGCCCAAAATCTCGCCCTCGTTGACGTCGAAGCTGACGCCGCGCACGGCCTGCACGCCGCCGAACGACTTCTCCATGTCGCGCACTTGCAGCAGCGCGGTCATGGTTGGGCCTTCCGCCGGCGGACAAGGAATTCCACCAGCCCGACCAGGCCGCCCGGCGCGAGCGCCATCATGATCATAACCAGCACGCCATAGATCAGCAGGTACCAGGTCTCCCAGGCGCGCAGCCATTCGGGCAGCAGGACGGCCACCCCGGCGCCGACGAACGGTCCCAGGAAGGCGCCCGAGCCGCCGACCACCACCATCAGCATGAAGAGCAGCGAGGGCCCGAGCGCGAACGGGCTGGGGTCGATGAACTCGACCAGCGGCGCATAGAGGCTGCCGGCCATGCCGCCATAGGCCGAGCCCAGGGCGAAGGCGAGCAGGGTATAGAGCCGCACATCGACGCCGAGGCTCTCGGCGCGCAGCGGATTCTCGCGCAGGGCGGTGAAGGCGCGGCCCCACGGCGAGCGCACGATCCACCACAGCACGACGGTCATCAGCGCGGCGATCACCAGCACGAACCAGTAGAAGTGCAGGGCGCGGCGCAGCTGGAAGCTGAACACGAACGGGCGTTCGATGTCGCGCAGGCCCATGACGCCGCCGGTCACCGCCGTCTCGTTGCGGAACACCAGCCAGCACAGCACCGAGAAGGCCAAGGTGACGAAGGCGAGATAGTGCTTCTGCACGCGCAGCGCCGGGAAGCCGAGCGCGATGCCGATCACGAAGGTGGCCAGTCCCGAGAGCACGAACGACAGGCCGAACGGCACGCCATGCTTGCCGGCGATCGCCGTCAGGTAGGCGCCGATGCCGACGAACGCCGCCTGGGCCAGTGTCTCCTGGCCGGCGTAGCCCACGATCAGGTTGACGCCCATCGCCGCGATCGCCGTCACCAGCCACAGCGTCAGGATGTAGGTGCCGTAGCGCTTGAGGCCGGGATAGGGCAGGCCGAGGCCAGTGAGGTCGGCCGGCACCAGCGCCAGCGCAACGAGCGCCACCAGGCCCACGATCACGGACATGCGCGCGCTCATACCGCGCGCTCCTCGCGCCGGCCGAGCAGGCCTTGCGGGCGGAACAGGATGACCAGCACCAGCAGGATCAACGGAATGGCCTGGCGGTAGGCGGTCGAGACGTAGCTCGCGGCGAGATTGTCGAGCACGCCGATCAGCAGGCCGCCGGCGATGGCGCCGCGCACCTGGTTGAAGCCGCCGACGATTGCCGCCACGAAGGCGACCAGGCCGAGCGTCTCGCCGTTGGAGAACTTGGCCAGGTAGATCGGCGAGATCAGGATCGACGCCATGGCGGCGAGGCCGGCGTTGATGACGAACGTGTAGAGGATCATGCGCTCGACCGGCACGCCCAGGATGCGCGCCACGCCGGGATTCTGGGCGGTCGCCTGCATCTGCCGGCCGGTGCGCGTGCCGCCGAGGAACCATTGCAGGCCGCCGATGGTGACCAGTGACACCGCCAGCACGCCGATCTGGGCGAGCGACACCGCGACGCCGGGCAGCAGGGTAACGACGCGGTCGGGCAGCAAGGTCGGGAAGACCTGCGCCTCGGCGCTGTAGAAGTCCTTGACTGTCTCCTTGAGGATGATGGAAAGCGCGATGGTCGAGATGACCAGCGGCAGCACGCCGCGATGGAGCAATGGCCCGACCACGACGTAGCGGAAGGCCACGCCGAGCAGCAGCATCGAGACCAGCACGGCGACCAGCAGCGCCGGCAGGAAGGGCAGGCCGAGCTTCATCGCCGCCAGGGAGAAGAACGCCGGCACCATGACGAACTCGCCCTGGGCGAAGTTGATGGTCTGCGAGGTCTGCCACAGCAGCGTGAAGCCGATCGCCGCCAGCGCGTAGATGCCGCCGGTCGCCAGGCCGGCGATTACAAGCTGGAGGAGATCGGTCACGCGACCCGCAAGCTACTTCTTCAGCTTCGGCAAGGTCTCCGTGATGATCTGCTTGCCGTCCCGGACCTCGCCCAGGAACGAGATGCGGTCGATCTCGCCGGTGTCGTCCCAGGTCGCCTCGATCAGGATACCGGGCACCTTGTCGGGGGTGATGGTCATGCCGTGCAGGGCTGCGGCGATCGCCTTGGCGTCGAGCTTGCCCGCCTTCTCGGCGGCGGCCTTGATCATGTAGGGCGCGATGTAGCCCTTCACGCCGTTGTGGTCGGGCTTGCCGCCGAACTTGGCTTCGTACTTCTTGCCGAACGCCTGGATGGCCGGGATCGGTGCGTCGATGGTGAGGCCGACATGGCCCTTCACGCCATTGGCCGAGTCGCCGGCCAGCTCGATCACCTTCTGGCCGAGCAGCGTGGTTTCGCCGATCAGCGGCTTGTTGAGGCCCTGCTTCTTGGCCTCGCGCAGGAAGCGCGCGCTCTCCTCCTCGTTGAGATAGACGAAGACCACGTCGGCGTTGGCGCCCTTGACCTTGATCACGTCGGCGGCGAAGTCGGCCTGGCCGGCTTCGGTCGAGACGTCGGCGACGACCTTGATGTCGCGCGCCGCCAGCTCTTTCATGATGGCGTCGCGCCCGCCCTTGCCGAAGTCGTTGTTCACGAACACCACGGCGACGGTCTTGGCCTTGGCGCCGTCGCGGATGTAGTTGGCGATCTTGGGCATCGACACGTTCTGGCCGAACGAGGTGCGGAAGATGTACTTCGAGCCCTGCGCGGTGAGCGGCGCCGCCTCGCCGCCGATGATCTGCGGCACCTCGGCCTCGGCCGTGAGCTTGAGCGTGGCGCTCACCGAGCCGGAGTAGACGGGACCCAGGATCGCGATCGGCTTGTCGTCGAGCGCCCGCTGCACGGCGGCGCGTGCCTTGCCGGGATCGCTCGCGGTGTCGACGAACTCGAGCTTGATCTTCTTGCCGAGAATGCCGCCGGCGGCGTTGATCTCGTCGACCGCCATGGCCGCACCGTTCTTGAACATGGTGCCGCTCACCGCGCCCGGGCCGCTGAGCTCGAGAATGGCCGGAACGACGACGTCCTGCGCCGCCGCCGGAAGGGCGGCGAACGCCACGGCGGCCAGGCCCGCGCCTGCGAAAATCCTGCGAATCATGCTTCCTCCACTTGCCTCATTTTGATTGATTGCTTCGACAAATGTACCAGTTGGTTCATTTTGTCAATTCATGGCCTGACGTGGCGCAGGACGATTTCTACGACCTCCGCGCGTCGTTTCGCCAGCGCCCGCGGCGTGGTCATGTCGCGCTTGAAGATGGTCGAGAAGGTGGCGCGGTTGGCGACGTTGAAGATGCCGAGCGCGCTGATCGACATGTGCAGCTCGATGGGGTCGATGTCGCGCCGGAAGAGTCGCGCCTTCTGGCCGCGCGAGACGATTCGGCGCATGGCGTCGATCACCGTGACGTTCAGCTTGCTGATGGTCTTCGAGCGGGCCATGTGGGCGCCGTCCATGATGTTCTCGTTCATGACCAGGCGCACGAACTCGGGATGCCTGTTGTAGTAATCGAAGGTGAAGCCGACGATGGTGCTGAGCGCCGCATCGGGCGGCAGCGTCTCGAGATCGAGCGTCGCCTCGGCGCGACGGATGCCCGAGTAGGCTTCCTCGAGCACCGCGAGGTAGAGCCCTTCCTTGCTGCCGAAGTAGTAGTAGATCATACGCTTGCTGGTGCGCGTGCGCTCGGCGATGGCGTCGACCCGCGCCCCGCTATAGCCCTTCCGGGCGAATTCGTGGGTCGCCACCTCGACGATGTTGCGCCGGGTGCCTTCCGGATCGTTGGTCCGGCGCGGCGGCTTCCTCATACCTTGCCGCTGACGCTCGCCTCGGCGAACGTCGCCATGCCGTTGTGGCAGGCGGCCGCCGCCTTGAGGATCGGTACCGCCAGCGCCGCGGCCGACGCCTCGCCCAGGCGCATGTCCATGTCGAGCAGGGGCCGCTGGCCGATCGCCTGCAGCAGGCGGGTGTGGCCGGGTTCGGCCGAGCGGTGCGCCACCTTGCAGTGATCGAGCGCGTGGCGGTCGACGGCGTAGAGCACAGCGGCGGCGGCGGTGCAGGCATAGCCGTCGAGCAGCACGGGAATGCGGCCGACGCGAGCGGCGATGACGGCGCCGGCAATGGCGGCGAATTCCTCGCCGCCGACGGCGGCCAGCAGGGTCAGCGGATCGCGCGCGGCGATCGCCGCCTTATGGTGCGCCAGCGCCTGGTCGATGACGGAGATCTTGTTGGCCAGCGCCGCCCCCGCAACGCCGGTGCCCGGCCCGGCCCAGTCGGCGCCGGTGCCGCCGAACAGCGCGGCGCACAAGGCGGCGGCGGTCGTGGTGTTGGCGATGCCCATCTCGCCCAGGCACAGCACGTCGATGCCGGTTTCGGCCGCCATCATGCCGTAGGCCATGGCGTTGGCGGCGCGCGCCTCGCTCATGGCGGCGGTCTGGGTGAAATCCTCGGTGGGATGCTCGAGATCGAGCTCGTAGATGCGCAGGTCGGCGTCGATCGCCGCCGCGAGCTGGTTAATGGCCGCCCCGCCGTTCAAAAAGTTCTTCACCATCTGTTGGGTGACTTCCGGCGGATAGGCCGAGACGCCGCGCCTGGCGACGCCATGGCTGCCGGCGAACACCGCCACGCGCGGTCGCTCGACCCGGGGCCGCGCCCGGCCCTGCCAGGCGGCCAGCCATTCGGCGATCTCCTCCAGACGGCCGAGCGAGCCCGGCGGCTTGGTGAGCTCGGCCTGGCGGCGCACCACGTCGGTCTGCGCCGCGAGGTCAGGTCCCGGCAGCTCCCGCAGGATACGACGCATTTCCTCGAAAGTGGCGGGCGCCTGGGGGGCAGGAGGGGCGTTCATAGCGGGCGCGGACCATCCTATATTCGAGCCATCATGACCAGTCCAAATGACCCTCCGGTTGGCCGGCCCGCCTCGTTCGACGAATGGCTGCAGGCCTTCAAGGAGCAGGCGTCGTTCTTCACCGGCCTGAAACTCAATATCGGTGCGCCGCGCTGGCAACTTGCAGACGTGCTGCCGGTGCTGCCGTTCGTCGGCGCCGGCGTCGGTCTGGCGGCGGGGCTGGTCTTCGCGATCGTGCGCGGCGTTGCGGGGCCGGGTTGGCTGGCCGGGGTGCTGGCAGTGGGCGCGGCGGTGCTGATCACGCGTGCCCTGCACGAAGACGGCCTGGCCGACACCGCCGATGGCCTCGGTCCGCACGCGCTCGAGCCGGCGCGGCGGCTGGAGATCATGCGCGACAGCCGCAACGGCACGTTCGGCGTGCTGGCGCTGGCGCTCTCGGTGCTGATCAAGGTCGCCTGCCTGGCGCAGTTCTCCGGCGCCACCGGCCTGGTCGTTCTGATCGCGGCGCACTCGTTGTCGCGCGCGGTGCTGGCCTGGCCGTTGCTTGCCTTCTCGCCCGTGCATCAGGATGGCCTTGGCGCCGAGGTCGGCAAGCCGACCGACAACGATGTGTGGCGGACCATCGGCATCGGCGCGGCGCTCGCCTTCCTGCTGCTGTTGGGCAAGGGCTTCTTCGTCGCCGTGCTGGCGCCGATCGTCTCGATCGCCGTCGCGTGGTTCGCCTCGCGCTGGATCGCCGAGCGCATCGGCGGCTATACCGGCGACACTCTGGGCGCGGTACAGCAGAAGGCGGAGCTCGCTTTTCTGGTCGTCGCGACACTGATGATTGCGCACTAACAGGAGAGAGTATGGCGACGGCGGCCAAGATCACCGGATCGATCACGCGATGGTGGTGGGTCCGCCACGCACCGGTCCCCAATCCCGAGGGCCGCTGCTACGGCCAGACCGACAAGGACTGCGACGTGAGCAACGAGGCGCTGTTCAAGCACCAGGCCAAGCTGCTGCCCAAGGGCGCGGTGTGGTACTCGTCCAACCTGTTGCGGGCGCGCAAGACCGCCGAGCATCTCGGCCGCGCCGGCGCGGAGTTCGGCGAGGTACTGATCGATCCCGACCTGGCCGAGCAGCATTTCGGTTCCTGGCAGGGCCTCACCTACACCGAGATCGCCGAGAAGCACGGCGAGAACCATCTGTTCTGGCTGGGGCCGCCCGAGAAGCGGCCGCCGGGCGGCGAGACTTTCAGCGATCTGCGCCAACGCACCGTGCGCTCGATCGAGCGGCTGACCGAGAAGTATCGCGGCCGCGACATCGTGGCGACGGCGCATGGCGGCACCATTCGGGCCGCGCTGGCACACGCCTTCAATATGCACCCGGAGGCCGCGGTGCGCTTCGAGATCGACAATGTCTCGATCACCCTGATCGAGCATTTCGAGCAGGCCGATCCTGCCCATGCCTGGCGCGTCGCCTTCACCAACTACATGCCACGTAATATCGTCGTCGCGCACGGGGGGAGCAAAGCATGAAGAGTAACGCCGAACACGCCGCCGAGCAGGCGGCCTTCTGGAACGGGCCCGGCGGCAAGATGTGGCTTGCCGCCTACGACCGCATCCAGCGCGGCATCGCCCCCTTCAGCAACTTCGTGCTGGAAGCTGCCGCTGCAAAGCCGGGCGAGAAGGTGCTCGACGTCGGCTGCGGCACGGGGGTGACGACGGCGGAGCTTGCCAAGGAGGTCGGTTCGGAAGGCCGTGTGCTGGGGGTCGACATTTCCGAGGGGCTGATCGGTGCGGCACGCCAGCACAAGCTCGACAACGCCCGCTTCGAAGTCGGCGACGCGGCATCCTATCCGTTCGAGGCCGCGTCGTTCGATCTCGTCTTCTCGCGCTTCGGCGTCATGTTCTTCGGCGATCCGGTGGCTGCCTTCAAGAACTTGCGGCGGGCGCTGAAGCCGCTCGGCCGCATCGTCTTCCTGTGCTGGCGCACGCCGATGGAGAATCCTTGGGGTCTCGTGCCGATGCGCGCGGCCGCGCCGCACCTGCCGCCGTTCGAGCGGCCGGGGCCGGAGGATCCCGGCCAGTATTCCTTCGGCGATCGCGCCCGCGTCGAGCGCATCCTGAAGCAGGCGGGCTTCGGCACGCCCGTGTTCCGCACGCTCGATCAGCAGATCCCGATGGGCAAGGACATCCCCGAGGCGCTCGACAACTTCGGCAAGTTCGGCCCGCTGGCACGCTTGTTCGCCGAATCGACGCCCGAGCAGATCGCCAAGGCCAAGGTCGCGATCGGCGAGGCGCTGAAGCCGCATGTCGGCCCGGAGGGCATCCATCTCGCGGGCGCCTGCTGGCTGGTGAGCGCGGCCCAGCATTGATGGAGCACGCTCGGGTCTCCTCGCTGCCGCCGGTCAGCCTGGTGCTGGGCGGCGCGCGGTCGGGCAAGAGCACGCACGCCGAGAAGCTGGCGACCGGCAGCCTGCACGGCGCGCCGCCGCAGCCCGCGGTCTATATCGCCACCGCCCAGGCGGGCGACGTCGAGATGGCGACGCGCATCATGGCCCATCGCGCGCGCCGCGGCGCCGGCTGGACCACGATCGAGGAGCCGCTCAGGCTCGGCGAGGCGTTGGAGGCGGCCGCGGCCCACGGCCGGCCGGTGCTGGTCGATTGCCTGACCTTGTGGCTCTCCAACCTGATGCAGGCCGGCGCCGACCTCGACGAGGCGGCCGACGACCTGGTGCGGGCGCTCGAGGGCTATGCCGTACCGGTGGTTTTCGTCAGCAACGAAGTCGGCCTCGGCATCGTGCCCGACACGCCGCTCGGCCGCGCCTTCCGCGACGCCCAGGGCCGGCTCAACATGCGCATGGCCCAACGAGCCGACCGGGTGGTCCTGATGGCGGCCGGCCTACCCCTGATCATGAAAGACCGGCCGACCCCAAGGGCTTAGGTCACGTCTTTGACGCCCCAATTCTGCCCGGAACCGTGCTATTATCTCCAGGTTGAGGCCACCCAAGGCGCACCCCCGCGTCGGCCGCCAACCAAGGAGCAGAACATGAATCGCCGGACCGTCCTGGCCGGGACTGCGGCCGCCATCGCCTCCCCCTTTCTTGCTGCCGTTCCCGCGCTGGCCGATGCCAGGCGCCAGTCGCTCGTCGACCAGTCGCTGAGGTCTGCCAGTAAGGTCTTGAGCGGCAAGGATTATCCCGATGCGCTCCGCAACATGGGCAAGGCCCGCGCGGTAATCATCGTGCCCGAACTGGTGCAGGGTGGCTTCATCCTGGGCGCGGCTGGCGGGCGCGGCGTCCTGCTCGGCCGGACCTCGCCCACCCATTGGACCTATCCCGCCTTCTACAACCTCGGCTCAGGCAGCGTCGGCTTCCAGGCCGGCGCCAAGGTGAGCGAGATCGTGTTCATCATCCTGACCGAGAAGGGCCTCGCCGCCATTCTCGACCACAAGTTCAAGTTCGGCGCCGAGGCCGGCGTCACCATGGTGGCGGTCGGCATCGGCCTGGAAGGCGCCTCGACCGCGGCGACCGGCGCCGACATCGTGGCCTATGCCAGCTCCAACGGGCTATTCGCCGGCGCCTCGCTCGAAGGCTCCTACATCGACCCCGACAACGACTGGAACGCGCTCTACTACGGCGCGGGCGCGACCGGCCGGCAGATCGTGATGGACGGGCGCTTCTCCAATCCCGGCGCCGAGCCGCTGCGGCAATTCCTCGCCAAGTGGTAAGTACTAGCGGCGCTCGACGCGCTCCTTCAGCGCCGCGTTGAGGGCGGCAAAGCCGCGCTCGGTGTCGTCCAGCATCTTGCCGAACAGCGGCACCAGGATCCCGCCGAACGTCTCCCCGTGATGCAGCCGGCAGCCGCCGGCCGTCGCTTCGAGGCGAAAGCCATGCTCGCCGTCGAACAGGCCGGGCATCAGCACACGCCCCAGCCATCTGAGCTCGCGTGCCGGCTCGGCGGCCAGCACGGTCGGCTTGAAGGTCATCGGCTTGCCGCCCGGCGGCTGCACCGTCACCTCGAGGCGTGCGCCGACCCGTGCCTCGCCCTGCAGGCGGCGGATGAACGGGTTCCAGTCGGGATAGGCGGCGAAATCGACCAGCACGTCCCACACCGCGCGGGGCGGTGCGGCGATGTCGATGGCGGTCTCGATCCGCCGCAAGGTCTTAGGCGACTTTCAGGCCCGCATCGACCGACAACTTGGCCTTGGTCTTGGTCTTGACCTCGTCGACCGTGACGCCGTCGGCGAGTTGCACCAGCGTGACGCCGCCCGGCCCATGCTTGTCGATCGTGAACACGCCGAGCTCGGTGATCACCATGTCGACCACACGCCGGCCGGTCAGCGGCAGGGTGCACTCCTTCAGGAGCTTGGATTGCCCGTCCTTGGAGACATGCTCCATGGTGACGATCACGCGCTTGACCCCCGCCACCAGGTCCATGGCGCCGCCCATGCCCTTGACCATCTTGCCCGGGATCATCCAGTTGGCGAGGTCACCGTTCTCGGCCACTTCCATGGCGCCCAGGATCGAGAGATCGATGTGGCCGCCGCGGATCATGGCGAAGCTGTCGGCCGAGCTGAAGTAGGACGTGCCCTTGACCTCGGTCACCGTCTGCTTGCCGGCGTTGATGATGTCGGGATCGACCTCGTTGTCGAACGGGAAGGGGCCGACGCCCAGCATGCCGTTCTCGCTCTGCAGCGTGATGTCGACGTTCTCCGGCACATAGTTCGACACCAGGGTCGGGATGCCGATGCCCAGGTTGACGTAGAAGCCGTCCTTCAGTTCCTTGGCGGCGCGCGCCGCCATCTGATCGCGGGTCCAGGCCATGATCTTACCTCACGCTTTGCGAACGGTGCGTTGCTCGATCTTCTTGTCGTAGGGCGCACCGCAGAAGATGCGCTTCACGTAGACCGCCGGCGTATGGATGTGGTCGGGATTGAGCTGGCCGACCTCGACCAGCTCCTCGACCTCGGCGACACAGACCTTGGCCGCGGTTGCCATCATCGGATTGAAGTTCCGCGCGGCCTTGCGAAAAACCAGGTTGCCCGACTTGTCGCCCTTCCAGGCCTTCACGAGCGCGATGTCGCCGAACAGGCCGCGCTCCATGACGTATTCCTCGCCGTCGAACGTCTTGGTCTCCTTGCCCTCGGCGACCTGCGTGCCGACGCCGGTCTTGGTGTAGAAGGCGGGAATGCCGGCGCCGCCGGCGCGCACGCGCTCGGCCAGGGTGCCCTGCGGATTGAACTCGATCTCGAGCTTGCCGGCGAGATAGAGCTGGGCGAAGGTCTTGTTCTCGCCGACATACGACGAGATCATCTTCTTCACCTGTCCGTTCTCGAGCAGCAGCCCAAGCCCGGCGCCGTCAATGCCGGCATTGTTGCTGACGCAGGTCAGATTCTTTACGGCCGAATCGCGCACGGCATGGATCAGCTTGTCGGGAATACCGACCAGCCCGAAGCCGCCGCACATCAGCATCTGGCCGTCTTTCAGCAGACCGTCGAGCGCCGACTTGGCGTCCTTGTAGACCTTGTTCGCCATCATTCCCCTCGCAGACTCGATACATGCGCGAGGGGCCGCCGCACTGTCAATGTGACCGCGTCACTTCGCTGATAGCAGGCTCCTACATGTTGAGCCACTGCCTGAGGACCGCTTGCCCGAGCTCCCTCGCTTGTACCTGCATCACGAGGTTGTTCTGCTGCACCCCTTCGGTCTGAAGCACCGCGATCGTCCCGCCGGTGATGATCAGGCTTTCGTACAGAACCTGTTTCTCATTCGGCGACATGACGATGAACTGAGGATTTGCCGCCAGCACGCTGTTGAAATTCCAGCCGAGCTGGTTGATTTCCGCCTGCGACAACTGCCGGCCGTACACGGCGAGCAGACTCGTGCGTACGACGTACGTCAAAGCAGCGGCCATGTTGTTCTTGCGATTCAGCGTCTCGAAGTTGTCGAGGAGCTTGATGTACGTGAACCGCAACGCCGTTTTCTGCTCCAGCGTCAAGGCGACCTGTTCATTCGCCAGGTAATCCGGCATGACACGGACCGGCTGCGCGTAGAAATCCGTGGCGGTGATCGGGTATTGCGCCAGCCCGGGCGCGGGCTGTGGTTGCCGGGCCGCCGCACCCGGTTGTGCCTGTCCGGGTTGCATCGCACTGTGCGCCGCGCCGCCGAATTGGCGGTTGTAGGCGTTGAGCTGGTTGTACCAGCTCTGGTTCTGATTCTGGATCGTATTGAGCATGTTGGCGTAGGAATTGGTCTGCGCCACGGCGTCGCCCGCAGCCAACCCACAAACGATCGCGACCACACCGAGAAACGCTACTAGCTTGCGCATGGAGCCCTCCACTCGGTTGCGAAGGGAAGGCTACTCCTTGCCCGCACGCCATCTGTGCGGTTTGGCACACCGTTTTTGCACACCACAGGATCGATTTAGCTAAGCCGCGGCTTTCTTGCCGTGATGGCTGTGCAGTTTGGCGCCCAGCACGCGGCGGATGGCGTTGAATTCCGGGCTGGCGACATCGCGCGGCCGGGCGAGCTCAAGCGCATTGTCGCTCTCGATGCGGCCGGGGCCCGGTGTCATGACGACGACACGGCCGGCCAGGAAGATCGCCTCCTCGATCGAATGGGTTACGAACACGACCGTGAGCCCGGTGCGCTGCCAGATATCCAGCAGCTCATCCTGGAGGCGCTCGCGGGTCATGGCGTCGAGCGCGCCGAACGGCTCGTCCATCAGTACCAGCTCGGCGTCGTTGGCCAGCACGCGGGCGATCGCCACGCGCTGCTTCATGCCGCCCGACAGCTGGTGCGGATAGGCGTTGGCGAATTTGCCCAGGCCCACCAGGTCGACGAACTTGTCGACGGTGGCCTTGACCTCGCCGCTCGACAGCCCGCGCGATGTCGGCCCGAAGCCGATGTTGTCGCGCACGCTCAGCCACGGGAACAGCGCATAGTCCTGGAACACCATGCCGCGGCTGGGCTCGGGCGCCTCGATCGGCTTGCCCCACATCAGCGCCTCGCCCGTGGTCGGCTGCTCGAAGCCCGCCATGATGCGGAGCAGGGTCGACTTGCCGCAGCCCGAGGCGCCGATCAGGCAGATGAATTCGCCCTTGGCGATGGTGAGGTTGGCATCGCTGAGGGCGTTGATCGTCTGGTCCTGCAGCTTGAAGACCTTGGAGACGCCCTTGATGTCGATGATGGGAAGCTCACGCATTGTGAGTGGGACTCCAGCGCAGCAGACGATTGCCGATCGCCACCACCACGCGGTCCGAGAGGTAGCCGGCGACGCCGATCACGATCATGCCGCAGATCACCAGGTCGGTGCGCGACAGCGTGCGGGCGTCCATGATCACCGCGCCCAGGCCCTGCGGCACGCCGGTCATCTCGCCGACCACGATCACGAACCAGGCGAGGCCTAGACCGAGCCGCAGCCCGGTGAAGATCGAGGGCGTGGCGGCCGGCAGCACTACTTTGAAGAACTGCCGGTTACCATTGCACCCCAGCATGGACGCCGCCTCGAACAGCTTGGGATCGACCGAGCGCACGCCGAACACGGTGTTGAGCAGGATGGGATAGAAGGCGCCGAGGCAGACCAGCGAGAAGGCCGACTTGGCGCCCAGTCCGAACAGGATCATCGACAGCGGCAGCCAGGCCGTCACCGGGATCGGCCGCATCAGCTGCAGGAACGGATCGAGCAGCATGCGCGCCGTCGGAATGCGGCCGATCAGCAGCCCGATCGGCAAGGCGAACGCGGCGGCGAGCGCGAAGCCGCCATAGACCCGGCTCATCGAGGCCAGCAGATGCGTGACCAGGGTCGCCGAGTAGGCGTCGTCGTAGATGCCGCCCTTGGCGAAGTCGACCATGTACTCGGCGACCTGCCAGGGCGTCGGAATCAACAGCGTCCAGCGCTGTGTCGTCGCCACCTGCCAGAAGGCCAGCAGCAACAGCGGCACGACCAGCGCCAGCGCGGTCGGCTTGAGGCGACGCCACAGCGTCATCGCGCGAGTCTTCTAGCTGTTGGCGATCTCGTTCGAGAATTTCGGGTTCAGGAACGTCTCGAATTTGGGCAGCTGGCGGATCTGCTTGAGGTCGAGCATATGCTGAGCATAGGTCTTGGCCTGGCCCTCGACCGTGGCGTCGAGCTTCCAGATGTACTCGACGTTGTTGGCGCCGAGCGCCTGCTCGACCGCGGCGCGGTTGGCCCCGAGCTTCTGCACGGTCGCGTCGACCACCGCCTGCTTGTTGGCGTTCATGTACTCCGCCGCCTGGCGCTGGATCTTCAGCATGGCGAGCACCAGATCGGGTTTCTTGGCCACGGTGTCCTCGTGCGCGCCGACGATCATGTTCAGGCCGCCCATCGGCGTGCTGTAGGGGTATTCCACCAGCTGGCCGACGCCGGAGCTGATCGACAGGCCGGGCGCCGGCTCGGCGCCGACATAGGCGTCGATGTCGCCACGCTGCAGCATCGCCGGCATCTCGCCGAACGGCACGCGGACGGCCGTGATGTCCTTGACCGACATGCCTTCCATCTTGAGGCGCTCGAAGATGAAGACTTCCTGGGTCGAACCCGGCCAGATGCCGACCTTCTTGCCCCTGAGGTCCTTGATCGACTTCACGTCGGAGCCGGCCTTGGAGATCACGCCCATGCCCTTGTTGCACATGGCGCCGACCACCACGACCGGCTCGCCGGCTGCGCCGCCCAGGATGGCGGCGGCGATGCCGAAGGTGCCGAAATCGACCGACTTGGTGACGACGGCGTTCTTGCCGTCGGTTGGGCTGTCGAACACCGTGATCTCGATCTTGAGCCCGGGTGGCGCGAACTTCTCGTAGAAGTAGGGCGGCATGGAATGGACCAGGCGGAGCGACCCCATTTTCACCGTGGTTTCGGCGCGCACGATCGCGGGCGCGGCCAGCGTGCCGGCGGCCAGGCCGGCACCAATCAGAAGTCGACGACGTTGGAGCATGTTGCCCTCCCTCCCACATGGGGGGTGAAGGCAACCGGCGTGCCAACCCGGCTTCAGGCCAGCAGCATCAACTGTTTTGTGAGCAGGCCGTCCTTGTCGCGCAGCTCGTGGGTGATGGTGAAGTGGTCGGCCCCGGCGACCGGGATCAGCGGCCCGGGCAGGTGCTGGGCGGAGCGAACCTCGTGCAATTTCCGGCTGTCGCCGACCAGCGGCGGAAGCTCGGCCGTGCCGTAGGTGATGGCCAGGGGTTTTTGCACCATGGGCAGGCGGAGCGGCGAGAGCTTAGCGATCTCCGGCTCGGTGAGCTGGAGCTTGTCATTGAGATAGGTGTCGCGGATCGGCCCGAGCTCGAACACGCCCGAGATGGCCAGTCCGGCGCTGACGCGAGCATGGCCGAGGCACTGGGCGGTCAGATGGCCGCCCGCCGACCAGCCGCTCAGCACCACTTTGCCGGCGATGCCGTGCCTGGCGCCGTTGGCCGCCAGCCAGTCGAGCGCCGCGTTGATCTCGGCGACGATCTCGGTGAGCGAGGCGTCGGGGGCGAGCGTGTAGCCCGGCAGCGCCGCCGCCCAGCCATGGGCATAGGGCCCCTCGATCAGGTTTGCGAAACCGTCCTTGGCATTGCGTTGCCAGTAGCCGCCATGGATAAACACCAGGCAGGGCGCGTTGGCGTCCTTGGCCGGGAAGAGGTCCCACTTGTTGCGCTCGCGCGGGCCGTAGGGGATGTCGAGATGCTGCGCATGGGCCTTGCGGAAGGCGGCCGAGCGCGTAGTGCGCATCTCGTTCAGCTCGGCCGAGTTCTTGACCGCTTCGGTATTGTTGTAGGCCGCGTCGCGCTCGGCCTTGCTCATGGTGCCCCAGGTCATCGCGCCACTCTAACGGTGCGGCCGGGCATTCTCCAGAATGACGATCGCCATGCCCGCCAGCACCAGCGCCGTACCGGCGGCGAGCGAAGCGGTGACCCGCTCGCCGAGCAGCAGGACCGACGAGACGATGCCGATCAGCGGCACGCCCAGCATGCCGAGCGAGGTCGTGACCGGCGGCAGGGCGCGCGTCACCGACACGGTGGTCCAGGTGCCGGCCGGACCGGCGATGATGCCGATATAGATCAGCGCGACCCAGAGCTGCCATCGGCCGGGATCGACATGGCCGTGCGGCTCGAAGACGGCGGCCAGGATGATGAGCAGCACCGTGGCGACCGACATCTGCCAGGGCAGGGCGTCGAGCGGCGTGCCACGCCAGACATGGCGGCGGGTGTGCATCATGGCGAGCGCCCACGAGAAGCCGGCGAGCAGCAGATAGATGTGGCCCAGCACGATCTTGCGGTCGTGCCAGTCGAAGCGCAGCGGATCGGACAACACCACCACGCCGAGCGCGCCGAGCGCGGCGCCGGCGATGGCGCGCCGGCCGATCGGTTCGCCGGCAACCAGCGACAGCGGCACCATCCACAGCATGGTGGTGTAGGCCAGCACGCCCGAGCGGCCGGCCGGCAGGCTCTGCACGCCAAGATTGGCCAAGGCAAAGAAGCTGGTGAGCTGCAGGCCGCCGATCGACAGGACCACCGGCCGGTCCTCGCGATGCGGCCACGACAGGCGGCCCAGTGCCGCCATCAGCGCGAAGGCGGTCAGCGCCGACAAGGTGGCGCGGCCGGCCGCCAGCCAGAGCGGGCTGCCGGCCTCCAAGCCAACCTTCATGGCAGGCCAAGTCAGCCCGAACAGCACGACCGCGGCGGCAAGCTGCAGCCAGGCGACGCGCGTGGCGCGCGCAACGGGCACCGCGACGGACACAGGCGTCACTCCCTAGGCGATCTTCGCGCGGACCGTGGTCAGCGGCTGCGGCAGCCGCGACAGCATCTCCTTGGGCACCACCTGCCAGAACTTCTCGACCTCGCGGTCCCAGTCATTCAGCAGCCGCGCGCCGAGCGGCGACTTGGTCTCGGCCACGTGCTCCTCGACCAGCCGCTTCAGGATGGAGTCCCAGTGCGGATGGTCGATGCGCTGCCATACCACCGTCTCGGGATTGACCTTGAGCTTGAAGACGTCCTGCGGGTCGTAGACGAAGGCCATGCCGCCGGTCATGCCGGCGGCGAAGTTGACGCCGATATCGCCCAGCACCACTGCGGTGCCGCCGGTCATGTACTCGCAACCGTTCGAGCCGGTGCCCTCGACGACGGTGTCGGCGCCCGAGTTGCGCACGGCGAAGCGCTCGCCGGCGCGGCCCGAGGCGAACAGCTTGCCGGCCGTAGCACCATAGAGGACGGTGTTGCCGATGATGGCGTTGTGCTCGGGCACCAGCGGGCTCGACACGGTGGGCTTCACGACAATGGTGCCGCCTGAAAGCCCCTTGCCGACATAATCGTTGGCGTCGCCGAACACTTCGAGCTTCATGCCGCGCACGGCGAAGGCGCCGAGCGACTGGCCGGCGGTGCCGCGCAGCCGCACCGTCACGGTGTCGGGCTGCAGCTCGGCCATGCCGTAGGTGCGGGTGATCATGGCGGCGAGCCGAGTGCCGACCGCGCGATGGGTGTTCCGCACGCTGTACTGCAGTTGCATCTTCTCGCGATGGGTGAACAGCGGCTGGGCGTCGCGGATCATCTGGGCGTCGAGCGTGTCGGGCACCTCGTTGCGGCCCTTGACCGTCGAGTGCACGGCGCCCGAGCCGCCGTCGGCGCGGGTCAGCAATGGGCTGAGGTCGAGGTCATCGAGATAGCGCGCGCCACGGCTCACCTGCTTCAGCAGATCCGAGCGGCCGACGATCTCGGTCAGCGAGCGGTAGCCGAGCTGGGCCAGGATCTCGCGCACCTCTTCGGCCACGAAGCTGAAGAGGTTCACCACCTTCTCCGGGCTGCCCGAGAACTTGGCGCGCAGCTTGGGGTCCTGGGTGCAGACGCCGACCGGGCAGGTGTTGGAATGGCATTGCCGCACCATGATGCAGCCCATGGCGATCAGCGACGCCGTGCCGATGCCGTATTCCTCGGCACCCAGCATGGCGGCGATCACCACGTCGCGGCCAGTCTTGATGCCGCCGTCAGTGCGCAGCAGCACCGTCTCGCGCAGGCGGTTCAGCGTCAGCACCTGGTGGGTTTCGGAGATGCCCATCTCCCACGGGATGCCGGCATACTTGATCGAGGTCTGGGGTGAAGCGCCGGTGCCGCCCGAATGGCCCGACACCAGGATCACGTCGGCCTTGGCCTTGGCCACGCCGGCGGCGATGGTGCCGATGCCCGAGCGCGCCACCAGCTTCACGGTGACGCGCGCCTCGGGGTTGATCTGCTTCAGGTCGTAGATCAGCTGCGCCAGGTCCTCGATCGAGTAGATGTCGTGATGTGGCGGCGGGCTGATCAGGCTGACGCCGGGCGTCGAATGGCGCAGGCGGGCGATCATCTCGCTCACCTTGACGCCCGGCAGCTGGCCGCCCTCGCCGGGCTTGGCGCCCTGCGCCACCTTGATCTCGAGCTCGCGGCAGTTGTTGAGATATTCCGCCGTCACGCCGAAGCGGCCGGATGCCACCTGCTTGATGGCTGACGAGGCATTGTCGCCGTTGGCTCGCGGGCTGTAGCGCGCCGGATCCTCGCCGCCCTCGCCCGAATCGGACTTGGCGCCGATGCGGTTCATGGCGATCGACAACGTCTCGTGCGCTTCCGGTCCCAGCGCGCCCAGCGAGATGCCCGGCGCCACCAGGCGCTTGCGCAGCTCGGTGATCGATTCGACCTCGTCGATCGGCACCGGCGCCGCGCTCGCCTTGAAGTCCAAGAGGTCGCGCAGGTTGATCGGCGGCAGGCGGCGCACCGCCTCGCTGTAGCGCTTGTACTTGGCGTAGGACTCGGTGTTCACCGCGTCCTGCAGCATGTGGATGAGGTTGCCCTCGAAATTGTGCAGGTCGCTGCCGCGCCGGCTCTTGTAGAAGCCGCCGATCGGGAGCGCGATCACGTCCTCGTCGAACGCGCGGGCGTGCTGCTGGGCGATCTTCTCCTGCACGCCGCGCAGGCCGATGCCCGAGATGCGCGACGGCATGCCGGGGAAGAACTCCTGGACCAGCGAGCGCGACAGGCCGACCGCTTCGAAGTTGCAGCCGCCGCGATAGGACGACAGCACCGAGATGCCCATCTTGGACATGGTCTTGAGCAGGCCGTCATCCAGCGCTTTCTTGTAGTTGGCGAGGCACTGGCTGAGCGACAGCTTGCCGAACAGGCCGCGGGCGTGGCGGGCCGCTACAGTCTCCTCGGCTAGGTAAGGGTTCACCGTGGTGGCGCCGACGCCGATGATGACGGCGGCATAGTGCACGTCCAGGCACTCGCCCGAGCGCACGTTGAGCGAGATGAAAGTGCGCAGCGACTGGCGCACCAGATAGGAGTGCACGCAGCCCGCCGCCAGGATCATCGGCAGCGCCGCCTTCTGGTCGTCGATATTGGCGTCGGTCAGCACGATATGCAGGCAGCCCGAGCGCACGGCGTCCTCGGCTTCCTTGCAGATGCGGTCGAACGCCTGGCGCATGGCGTCGAGCCCGCCCTTGGGATCGAACGCGCAGTCGATGCGCGCGGCGGTGTCGCCCATGTACTTGCGCATCGCCTCGAACTCGGCGTTGAGCACGATCGGCGACTGCAGCGACAGCATCTCGCTCTGCTCGGGCGATTCGTCGAGGATGTTGCCGAGATTGCCCAGCCGCGTGCGGATGGTCATGACGTTGCGCTCGCGCAAGCTGTCGATCGGCGGGTTGGTCACCTGGCTGAAGTTCTGCCGGAAGTAATGGTGCATGCCGCGATAGGTGTCTGACAGCACTGCGAGCGGTGCGTCGTCGCCCATCGAGCCGATGGCTTCCTTGCCGTCCTCGACCATGGGATGGAGGATCATCTCGAGATCCTCGATCGACCAGCCGACCGCGAACTGGCGCCGGCGCAGCTCGTCGGCGGCGAAGCGGGCCTCGTGCGGCACGTCCTGCTTGATCAGCGAGTCCAGCTCGACGGTACGCGTCGTCCAGGCGGCGTAGTCGTGCGTGTTGGCGAGCATGTCCTTCAGCTCGCGGTCCTTGAACAGCTTGGCCTCGTCCATGTCGACCGCCAGCATCTCGCCGGGGCCGAGCCGGCCCTTTTCCAGGATTTTTAGCTCGTCCTGCGGCACCATGCCGGCCTCCGAGCCGGCGATCAGCAGATCATCGGCGGTGACGACGAAGCGCATCGGCCGGAGACCGTTGCGGTCGAGCCCGACCAGCGCCCACTTGCCGGCGACGGCGGCGATGGCGGCCGGGCCGTCCCATGGCTCCATCACGCCGTTCACGTAGTTGTACATGGCACGGTGCTTGGGCGGCACGTTGGGGTTGGAGCCCGAGGCCTCGGGAATCATCATCGCCTTGACCATCGGCAGGTTGCGATGGCCGCGCACCAGCAACTCGAACACATTGTCGAGCGCCGACGAATCCGACGCGCCCGGCTGGATGATCGGCTTCAGGTCCTCGATGGCGCGGCCGAAACCGTCATGGGCGAGTCGCGCCTCGTGGCTCTTCATCCAGTTGACGTTGCCCAACAGCGTGTTGATCTCGCCGTTGTGCGCCAGCACGCGGAACGGCTGGGCCAGCTTCCATTGCGGGAAGGTGTTGGTCGAGTAGCGCTGGTGGAAGATCGCAAAGCGCGAGATGAACCGCTCGTCGAGGAGGTCGGGGTAGAACTGGGACAGATGCTCGGCGAGGAACATGCCCTTGTAGATCAGCGAGCGGCAGCTGAGCGAGCAGACGTAGAACTCGCCGATGTTCTCGGCGATCGCCGCCTTCTCCATGCGCCGGCGCAGGATGTAGAGCTGCTTCTCGAACTCGCGGTTGTCGAGCTTGGGATCGCCACGGCCGATCAGGATCTGTTCGATCTCGGGACGCGTCGCATTGGCCTTCTCGCCGATCACCGAGATGTCGACCGGCACTTGGCGCCAGCCGAGAATCGAATGCCCGGCGCGCAGGATCTCGGTTTCGACGATGATGCGGCAGCGCTCCTGGGCGTCGAGGTCGGTGCGCGGCAGGAACACCGTGCCGACGGCGATGCGGCCCGCCACCTCCTCGCCCGAGGATTCGCGGACATGGTCGCGGAAGAAGTCCTGTGGGATCTCGACGTGGATGCCGGCGCCGTCGCCGGTCTTGCCGTCGGCGTCGACGGCGCCGCGATGCCATACCGCCTTCAGCGCATCGATGCCCGCCACCACCACGTCGCGTCGGCGCTTGCCGTCCAGCGCCGCGACCAGCCCGACGCCGCAGGAATCCATCTCCTGGGCGGGGTTGTAGCCATAGGCAGCGGTGAGGCGTTCGGTGCCTTCGCGATACTGGCGGACGAATTCTTCAGCGGACATGACGGACTTCCAACGGCTGCTACGTGTCTGAAAAGAGCTTCCCGGCCTCGGCCCAGTTCTCTTTCTTGATGTCGGTCAGGATGATCTGCACGTCGCCGGGCGTGCAGCCGAGCGCGCGGCAGGTGCCTTCGGTCAGCTCCTTGGCGAGCTTGCGGCGCTGCTCGGTGGTGCGGCCCTCGAACATCTGGACGTTGATCATCGGCATGGCTCTCTCCTCCTAGTTCTTGTGGTCCATCGAGATGTAGCCCGGCTGGGCGGCGACGCGGCTCAGCCAGCTGGTGACGTGCGGATAGTTGTCGAGCAGGAAGCCGCCCTCCTGAGCCACGTGCGTGTAGCCGTAGAGCGCGATGTCGGCGATGCCGTAGCGGTTGCCGACGAAGAACCGATGACGCGCGAGATGCTGTTCCATGACGTCGAGCGCGGCATAGCCGCCCTTCATGCGGTTGGGCAGCTCGAGCTCCTGCTGCGGCGTCAGCTTGGCGAAGAAGTGCTTCCAGAAGCGCGCCACGGCGATGTAGGGCTCGTGGCTGTACTGCTCGAAGAACATCCATTGCAGCGTGCAGGCGCGCTCCAGCCGGTCGGCCGGGGCGAACTTGGTGCCCTCGGCGAGGTACCACAGGATGGCGTCGGACTCGGCGAGAAAGGTGCCGTCCTCGAGCTCGAGCGTCGGGATGCGGCCGTTGGGGTTCTTCTCCAGGAACTCCGGCGTGCGCGTCTCGCCCTTCAGGATGTCGCGCTCGACCAGCGTGTAGGCGATGCCGAGCTGGGCCAGCAGCAGGCGGACCTTGAAGCCGTTGCCCGAACCGTTGAAGTCGTACAGCGTCATCATCGTCGTTACTCCGCCGCCACGGCCAGCGCGGCCTGCGCCTTGGCCGTCAGATAGGAATGGATGCGCTCGGCGGCGTCGCGGCCGTCGCGCACCGCCCACACCACCAGCGAGGCGCCGCGCACGATGTCGCCGGCGGCGAACACGCCGTCGAGGCTGGTCATCATCGAGCGCCAGTCGATCTTGAGCGTGCCCCAACCGGTGATGCCGAGGTCGGGCGCTGCGAACAGCGCCGGCAAGTCCTCGGGATCGAAGCCCAGCGCCTTCAGCACCAGGTCTGCCTCGACATTGACGTGGCTGTTGGCGATCTCCTGCGGCGTCTGGCGGCCCGAGGCGTCGGGCATGCCGAGATGGATGCGCACCGAGCGGACGTGACTCACCTTTGTCTTGCCGAGGAACGACTGCGGCGCGGTCAGCCAGATGAACTCCACGCCTTCCTCCTCGGCGTGCTTCACCTCGCGCTGCGAGCCCGGCATGTTGGCGCGGTCGCGGCGGTAGAGGCACTTCACCGACTTGGCGCCCTGGCGCACCGCGGTACGCACGCAGTCCATCGCCGTGTCGCCGCCGCCCACCACCACGACGTGCTTGCCCTTGGCGTTGAGCGCGCCCGAGTCGAAGTCGGCCACCTTGTCGCCCAGGCCATGGCGGTTCGACGCCGTGAGATAGTCGAGCGCCGGCGCGATGCCGGGCAGGCCGACACCGGGCGCCGCGATATCGCGCGCCTTGTAGACGCCGCTCGCGACCAGCACCGCGTCGTGGCGCTGGCGCAGCTCGCTGAGGTTCACGTCACGGCCGACGTCGCATTCGAGATGGAACGTCACCTTCGACTCGCGCAGCAGCTTCTCGCGCCGCTGCACGATCTCCTTCTCGAGCTTGAAGTTGGGGATGCCGTAGATCAGCAGGCCACCGACGCGGTCGTAGCGGTCGTAGATCGCGACCTGGTAGCCCTTGCGGCGCAGCTGCTCGGCGGCGGCAAGACCGGCCGGCCCGGCGCCGACGATGCCGACGCTCTCGCGGCGCTCGCGGCGCGGCTGGATCGGCTTCACCCAGCCCTGCTCCCACGCGGTGTCGGTGATGAACTTCTCGACCGAGCCGATGGTGACCGAGTCGAAGCCCTTCTCGATCACGCAGTTGCCTTCGCAGAGGCGATCCTGCGGGCAGATGCGGCCGCAGATCTCGGGGAAATTGTTGGTCGCCGAGGAAAGCTCGTAGGCCTCGTCGATGCGGCCCTCGGCGGTGAGCTTCAGCCAGTCCGGGATGTTGTTGTGCAGCGGGCAGTGGACCTGACAGAACGGCACGCCGCACTGCGAGCAGCGCGCCGCCTGCTCGGCCGCCTTCTCACGGGCGTACTCGGCGTAGATCTCGCGGAAGTCGCGGCGACGCTCCGCCGGCGCCCGCTTTCCGGGCATGGCTTGCGGCGTTCCGACGAACTTCAGCATCCTCTCGGCCATGACGGCCCCTCATGCGACAAATTGTAATTTTATTTCGCAGCCGGCACGCCCCTCGCGCTAAAGCTGCGTCTTGGAGGCCGTTTCATCACGATTCTGGATTTAAGTCAACTAAGTTGACCTAATTCGAGTGTGATAATTCCTTGAAGTCTCAATGACGCTGTCGCGCGGCTCGCAGCATCGGAAAATAGAACCGGAAGGGGACAATCAGTCGGAGTCGCAGAAAAATGCCAATGCCATCGGCATTGGAGCTAGGCCGGGGCGTGATGGTTGTAGCGACCGCCCAGGCGGAAGCGATCGAGATAGGTCGGCAGGATGACCTCGGCGGCGGTGGCCTGGATCCCCAGAGCGCCCAGCCCGAGGGCGCCTGGCCGCACGACATTGTCGTGCACCATCAGCTCGACCTGGTCGACGGTGAGCGGTGGGATGCGGCCCAAGAGGGCGACCTGCTGGGCGAAGAAGGCGGCGATCTTCATCACGCTCGCCGGCGTGCCGATGATCGGCTTCTTGCGATCGATCTCGTGCAGGACCAGTTGGGCAAGTTCGCGATAGGTGTAGACGCGCGGGCCGCCCAGCTCGAACACGCTCTTGGCGGTGTCGGGCCGTGCCAGCGCCGCGGCAACGGCCTTGCCGACATCGCCTACGAACACCGGCTGGACCTTGGCCGCGCCGTTGCCGATCAGCGGGAACAGCGGCGCCTTGCGGGCAATATCGGCCATGCGGTTGAACATCACATCGTTGGGGCCGAACACCACGCTGTTGCGCAGAATCGTGGCGCCATCGAAAGCACCGACGATGGCGTCCTCGGCGGCCACCTTGGATTGGATGTAGCGATTCCTGCTCGAGCGGTTGTCGGCGCCGATGCCGGAGATATGGATCAGCCGCTGCACGCCCGCGGCCGCGGCGGCCTGGGCGATGGTGCGCGCGCCCTCGGCGTGGACGGCCTGGTAGGTCTGGCGGCCGCGCTGGAACGGGATGCCGACGGCATTGACCACCGCCTGGCTGCCGGCGATGGCGGCGGCGACCGACTGCGGGAAGCGCACATTGGCGCGCATCAGCATGACCTGGCCGACGTCGCCCGCGGTCTTGACCGGCTCGGCGAGCTCGATGCGCCGGGCTGCTACCCGCACCAGATAGCCCTGGTGCGCCAGCGCCCGCACGATCGCCTGGCCGATGAAGCCGGACCCGCCGAAAACCGTGACCTGCTTGATGCTCATGGGCCAGCCTATAGCCCACCGTTGACATCAGGGCGAGCCCGCCGTACCTCAACGCCCCGCACTAGCCCCGCATGCCGTGCCCAGGTGGCGGAATTGGTAGACGCACTAGTTTCAGGTACTAGCGCCGCGAGGCGTGGAAGTTCGAGTCTTCTCCTGGGCACCATGCCGGGCGTGTGCGAGGCACCTAACTGATGGCCAACAAACTCTACCGCGGCGACCTCCCTGCCGACCTCTCGCTCGGCCCCGTGGTGGCCATCGATACCGAGACGATGGGCCTGAACCCGCACCGCGACCGGCTGTGCCTGGTCCAGCTCTCGGCCGGCGACGGCAACGCCCATCTGGTCCAGATCCCGAAAGGGCCGGTCAAAGCCCCGCGCGTGGCCGCTCTCCTGGCTGATCCGAAAGTGCTGAAACTCTTTCATTTCGGCCGTTTCGACATCGCCGTGCTCGAGCATGCGCTGGGTGTGCGCTGCGAGCCGGTCTATTGCACCAAGATCGCGGCCAAGCTGACCCGCACCTTCACCGACCGCTGGGGCCTGAAGGATCTCTGCAAGGAGCTTTTAGGCGTCGACCTGTCCAAGCAGCAACAGACCTCCGACTGGGGCGCCGACACGCTGAGCGAAGAGCAGCTCAACTATGCTGCCTCCGACGTGCTCCATTTGCATGCCCTCAGGGCCAAGCTCGATGCCCTGCTTGAGCGCGAGGGGCGCACCGAGCTGGCCCAGGCGGCCTTTCGCTTCCTGCCCAGCCGCGCCCGGCTGGACCTCGCCGGCTGGCCCGAGGTCGATATCTTCGAGCACTGATCGCACTGCTTCTGCATTTTGGCATAGTTCTTGCTTAACGCTCCTGCGGGAGGTCTAATGGCCTCCAGGGGTGGGGGCATATGCGTATCGGTCCGAGTCTCATCCTGGCCTCGCGCCAGACATTGGCAATGACGCCTCAGCTGCAGCAGGCGATCAAGTTGCTGCAATTCTCGCATCTCGAGCTGGCGGCGTTCATCCAGCAGGAACTGGAGAAAAACCCGCTCCTCCAGGAATCCCAGTCCGAAGACGGGCCGATTGCCGAGGCCGACGCCGGCCCGAGTGACACGCCGGCCGATACCGCCGAAGCGCTGGCGGCAGCGGCGCCCGCTCTGGCCGAGGCCGACGACCGCTGGACGCGCGAGCATGCCGATCGCGGCGGCGACGGCACTGCCAGCAAGGCCGGCCAGCGCGACGACGTTCCCGATGCGCTCGATTTCGTGGCCGAGCGGCCACGCTCGCTCGCCAGCCATGTGCTGGAGCAGATCGACCTGATCTTCTCCGATGCCGAAGAGCGGCGCATTGCGCTGAAGCTGGCCGAGGGCCTCGACGAGGCGGGCTATTGCCGCCTCGAGGCGGCGGACATGGCCGAGGCGCTCAGCACCAGCCTCGACACCATCGAGCGCATCTGGACGCGGCTGCGCCAGATCGAGCCGGCCGGATTGTTTGCCCGCACGGTCGCCGAATGCCTCGGTGCCCAGCTCGCCGAGCGCGATCGTCTTGATCCGGCGATGAAGGCGCTGCTCGACAACCTCGACCTGGTGGCGGCCGGCGAACTCGGCCAGTTGCGGCGGCGCTGCGGCGTCGACGAGGAAGACCTGCGCGACATGCTGGCCGAGCTGCGCACGCTCGACCCGCGTCCCGGCCAGAAGTTCGACTTCGAGCCGATCCAGCCGGTGGCGCCCGACCTCTTCCTGACGCCGGCCAAGGATCCTGAGACCGGCGAAGAGGGCTGGCACATCGAACTCAACACCGACGCCCTGCCCAAGGTGCTGGTCGACCGCCACTACCACGCCACCCTGATGAAGGGCGCGCGCGCCAAGACCGATCGCGATTTCGTCGCCGAGCGCTTCCAGTCGGCCAACTGGCTGGTCAAGACGCTCGAGCAGCGCGCCACGACGATCCTCAAGGTGGCGCGCGAGATCGTGCGCCAGCAGGACGGCTTCTTCCGCAAGGGCGTAAGCGCGCTGCGCCCGCTGGTGCTGCGCGACATCGCCGTCGCCACCGAGTTGCACGAGAGCACGGTGAGCCGCGTCACCTCGAACAAGTACATCGCCACGCCGCGCGGCATCTTCGAGCTGAAATACTTCTTCACCTCGGCGCTGCCGGCGCGCACGCCCGGCGTGGTGGTGTCGTCGGAGTCGGTGCGCTCGCGCATCCGCCATCTGGTGGGCGGCGAGAACGCGCACCAGCCTTTGTCGGACGATCGCATCGTCGATCTGTTGAAGGGCGAGGGCATCGAGATCGCGCGCCGCACCGTCGCCAAGTATCGCGAAGCCATGCGCATTCCCTCGTCGGCCGAGCGCCGGCGGCTGGGCCGGCTCGGCATGGGCCGCAGCCTGCCCGCGGGCGTGCCGTCGGCGGCGATCGCCGCACAGGTCCTTGCCGGCCCGGCGGACTAGCCGGCCTCAACCATGCCAACGGGTGGCTTGACCGGCCGGGGCGAGGCGCTTATAGGGGCGCCTTCGCGCCGGGCGGGGTTTGGTCCTCGCCCGTTAACTTATTGGTGACATTGTGGAAATCGCCGATTTGCTAACCGGTCCAGACGCCGTTCTGGCCTCGGTGAAGGCGTCCGGCAAGAAGGCGCTGCTGGCCGAACTGGCCAGCCGCGCCGCCACCGTATTCAAGTTCGATGAGCGCAAGCTGTTCGACCGCCTGCTCGAGCGCGAACGACTGGGCTCGACCGGCATCGGCGGCGGTATCGCCATTCCGCACGGGCGCCTGGCCGGCATCGACAAGCCGCACGGCCTGTTCGCGCGGCTCGCCCATCCCGTCGATTTCGATTCGATCGACGAGCGCCCGGTCGATGTCGTCTTTCTGCTGGTGGCGCCCGAGGGTGCAGGCGCCGATCACCTCAAGGCGCTGGCGCGCGTGTCACGCCTGCTGCGCGACCGCAGCCTGGTCGAGAAGCTGCGCGCCACCGAGAGCGCGGACGCGCTCTACGCCTTGTTGGTCGATTCCGTTCAGGCGCAGAGCGCGGCCTGACGACGTTCCCTCGGAAGAGGGGCCCTCAGTGGACAAGAGCCGGCTCGAGCTCGTGTTGGCGAATGATCGCCTGCGCGATCTCGACTGACGGCGCGGCCGCCATCGGCTTGCCGTCGGCCGAGAAGATGCCGACTGCATGCGCTCCGTCTGGCAGGCTGATCGCCTTCACATAGGCGATCTGCTGCGCGCCCAGACTGAGGAACGCATCGTCCGCGAGGGGCTTGAAAGTGTTAGTTGCTTCATTGTTTTCCATGGCTACCTCCTTGGCAGCTTTCAACGCGAACCTGAGCGGCGCGCGGTGATATCGATGGTGTTGCTCGTCTCGTCGCGGGTCGGCCCGGCGTCGATGCGAATGGTACGGATGCGCGGCTCGATCTGGGGACGCACGAGGTCGATGGAGAGCAATCCATTGTCCAGGCGCGCACCCATGACTTCGATGCCGTCGGCCAGCATGAAGGCGCGCTGAAACTGACGGGCGGCGATGCCGCGATGGAGGAAGACGCGCGCGCCGTCATCGGCCTGCTTGCCACGCACCGAGAGCTGGTTCTCGACCAGTTCGATGACGAGGTCGTCAGCCGTGAAACCGGCCACGGCCAAGGTGATGCGCAGGCCGTTCTCGCCGATCCGCTCGATGTTGTACGGAGGATAGCCCTCGGCGTTCTTGGCCAATCGGTCGAGCGTGCGCTCGAGCTGGTCAAAACCCAGCAGCAAGGGCGAATTGAACAGAGGTACGCGACTCATAGAACCCTCCTCCGAAGAGCGAGCGCCCGGGGACCCGATCAGGCATCCCCTTCGCAAACGAATCTGGGGTGCCAAAACGGCCGTTCAAGGGCGCGGGAAAGCCCGGAAAATCCCTGAAAAAGGGGAAATCTAGGCCGTTTCAGGCCATCGCCACGGCGGCCCGGCTCGGTTAGACTGCAAAACCCCTCAACGCCTGCTGGAAATCCGGTCGGGCCAAAGATCAGAAGAAAATGACGTTGATCGCCTCGGATTCACGTCCCATCCGCTCGACTGCCGCCCGCTCGCCCGGCCACCGTCCGTTCGGCACTTGGATGCTGGGTTCGCCGCTTTACTCCCTGACGCTCGGCCATCGCTCGCCGAAGAGCTTCTTCGCCGTGGCGCCGACCCCTGGCCGGGCGACCCCACCCTGGGCCAGCGCCTGGTAGTGGGCGAGTTCGCCGCCTTCGGCGTGGTCGGTGCCGTCACGCCCGCCAGCGACGATCCGCCGTGGCAGCGGGCTGGCGCCA